>Ga0302286_10001747_pt1 | contig 15747 bp, 10 predicted proteins | sample III_Fen_E2_3_FD_198765 | JGI IMG/M metagenome (GOLD analysis project Ga0302286, IMG submission 198765) | Peat permafrost microbial communities from Stordalen Mire near Abisko, Sweden - III_Fen_E2_3 | ecosystem: Environmental > Terrestrial > Soil > Wetlands > Permafrost | place: Sweden: Abisko...
GTCCATCGGTGCCGAATGGCAACCTTCGTGGTTAACACCGGATACCTGGATAGCAACTCCATATGTAAAAACGACGAAAGACAGTAATGGGGTACTTATCCCTGAATCCCGCACAACTCCGGGCTGGTCGGGAGCCAATCAAATACCTCTGCATGTCTCCGGAAATAGCGTAACAGTAAATTTTCAACCTATCGGATCGAATATGACCTGTCAACTTTGTTACCGCACTAAAGAGGGGGAAATCGTTTACAGTCAGTTGGTATACGGGGGTGATTGTACCCTTAAACTGGATAAAACCCCGGCTAATGGAGTCGTATTTGCAGTTATCTGCAATACCGATTATGTTTATAATGGTGAGGATACCCGAAAAGCTCATTTTGACTATCGTCTCAAACCCGGCACTGGTGTGGACAGAACTGCCGACATTTATCAGAAATGGTACGATTGGACAAGTAATATTGTCGATTTAACAGCTGTACAGCAACCCACAGTGTTGAGTGAAGCTGAAGCACTTATTTATCCGAATCCGATCGATTATGCGAATAGCGAATTGAATATTCAATTTAAAACGGAATTGACCAATCCCATACAGGTTCGGATAACAGATATGAAAAGCCAGATGATGTACAGTGATGTTGTGAAAAATAACGTCAAAATAAATACACGTAGTATACTGAAACCGGGAGTTTACATTGTGACACTTCAATCTTCACAAAAACAGACTGTTTATAATTATAAGCTGGCAGTAAAATAATACAGAGTATTTCTGAATAGCAGGTAAACAATTAAATGCAGGCAGTCAGCATAAAAAAAGAGACCCGTAATATTCTTGTTTGCTCCGACTACCAGTTTATAACTGCTTTGTGGGTGTTGTGTGATAATTTTAATCCTTTTGCTATTCGTTGGAATTGATGATAGACTTCTCAGATCAACCTGAGTAAATACTTTTTTATCAAAATCGGTATTCATCACTTTTTTAGATTGAAAAAGACCGCCATTTGTAATGATTTTTGCTTCTTTCAGCGTTTTTGATGGAGCGACACAATACCATACAGTATTCATATCAGTGTCCTGTACTTTAATAGTAGATTTTTGTTGATCCATAACTCCTTGTTGTTCAACAATATTTTTACTCTGAACATCGACAGTCGTATTAAGTTCTGTGATTTTGATATTTTTCTGTTCCAACTCTGCTTGTAATGATTGAATCTGGACCACTTTTTCATCCATTTCAGTTTGCAGACGTTTAATCGTACTTGCCAGCAAATTGTTGGCTCTTCCTTTTTTAGCCGCCAGTTTACGCAGTTCCGCAATTTTTGCTTTGTTTTGTTCGATACCTTCTTTTATCGCTTTCATTTGATTACCAATCAGTTCTCTTTTGTTGGCTTTTCCTTCAACACCTTTAAGGTTCACCTTCATATCTTTCTCTTTTTGATTGATCTCTGAGAATCCGTTTTCAATGTCGTTCAGAACAACGAGTGTCTGGTTGTAATTGGAATCCAACGCCTGATTTACCTGAGCCACGGAATCACGTTGAGCAACGATTGCTTTGTATTTTCCTGAATTCTCAACACACGATGCCGTCGAAAATGCGATTACTGCAATTAATGCATAAAATTTGATTGTTTTCATCTTTTTTTTGAGTTTAATGGTTTGTTTATAATGTTATAATTATTTTTTGTAAAATAAGCTGGAAAAATATTGAACTATCCTGTAAATTTTAGACTTTATTTCGCTTCTGAATATTTTAATTTGTTGTATCTTAAAGAAAATCAAATGATTCCATTTCAGTATACAGTTTAAACTTTAATGATGGTAATAATGTCTGTCGTTGTTGTTTGTTTTGCAACATTAACAACTTCCTGATCGGATTCAAAAACTGAGTCTTCATTAGAAAACTGAATATAAAAACATAATTTTTTTCATATTGTTGTTTGTCAGTTAAGTATTTAATAATAATTACGTGGCAAAGTTCCGTAACTTTAAGGAATTAATTGTTACATAACTTTGTCTTTAAATTGTAAAATTCACACTTTTCAATATCAAACGGATTAAATACTATTTAACTGAACTCTGACTAACCAGTGTGATAGTTATAGTATGCTAACAATTTCACAATCCGTAAATTGTAAATATCAGTGTTGCATGATTTTATACTACCTATTTGTAAATGAGTCGGATTGAATTGTACAATAACTGTGCCTTTGTATTTAATGTGCACATTATCAACTGTATGTATATTTGTGTGAATGTTGGAATGTGTAGAAAATTGCGTCAGGTTGTAGATATATGTGGAGATGTGTCGAAAGGTGTGGAAATAGAGTAAAAGATGACAAATTGTGTTGAACAGGTATGTAAAATTAGTTGTTGCTAGTGCTTAAGACTCATAATTGTTTATAGTGGCACCAATTAAAATTAAATTTTCAAAATGATCCGCTCTGGTTGAAAAGTCTTGAACAAAAGATTGATTCTATCTATTTTAAATATTTATAAAGTTTTAGTTATCAGGAAATAATGTAACAATTTTGGGATACTCACAGGGATACTCAAATTTATTTTCTATCTACTATCTTCCTGTTAGATGTTTCAATCTTTTACTCGTTTTAATTTTTGTCATTTCTATACAAATGTATATCTTTGTATATGATAGAATAAATCGTAAAAATAGCATTGTCAGGTTGTAATAATATTTATTTTTACTATTTATTATCCTGTTTTATTTCTGTAAAACTTTACAAATTTCTTAAAAAAACAAGGAATAAGTAATTTCAACTTCTTTCCGTCTATTTCCTACTCCCATCTTTCACCCATTTCTCACCCATTTTTCAGCCATTTTTCACCCGTTTTACTTAAAAATTACCATTTAACATACATAAAACAAGGATAATACATATCTATATAAATATGAATATCTATGTTTTATCTATGTTTTACCTATGTATTATCTATGTTTTATCTTAAAATGGGTGAAAAATGGGTGAAAAATGGGTGAAAAATGGGAGAAAAGATAAAGTGAAGAATTTTACAGCATTTTATTCAGAAAAAACACCGGAGAGTTATAAAAGCTAGAGAAATTATTGAATTTAAAAAAGAAAAGAACGGTCATTAAATGTTTCTCAAACTTTAGCAAAAATAAAAATTATTTTTCTTTTTACCAAATAAAAAAATGTCTTTTTATCTGGTAGTAAACATATTGATCTAAGTAATGTAAAATAAATTTTATTCTGTTGTTTTAAATAAACCTTCCTGACCCTGAAGCTCCATACACACTCCCTATAACTATTGGGAATAGGAGAGGGCTGATTTCATAAATAATAAAACACAATATTTTATTGTACAAACTTCTTATATGAAATCTGTTGAAATAAAAAAACAATGTATTCAAATATCATTCCGAATCTTATTATATTTTGAGATGTTTGTATTTTCTGCTCAACAACATAAAATCAAATGATGCTTATTAAAAATATGCCTCTATTTTTACAGCACAGTTCAGCACAGAATGACATAGTTTAGCACAGACGAATTCTTGCAAACTAAAGATTTATTAATCAATTTATTATTAAATAAATCATGAAAGAAGGCTATTCCGTAAAACAATTTGAACAACAGGTAAAAAGATATTGCCAGACATTAGAACTGGTGAATGATCCTTTGTTAATAGAAGAATATAAGTTCTGGCATAAAAACGAGAATCGCTGGCCCGAAATTCCGCAGGGCATCAGGGAAGCAGGAATTCTGAATATGGAAATTTATATCCATGAAAATCTGTTGTTCATGATAGTTGATACACCCCTTGATTTTAACTGGGACACTGCTTTCGGGAAACTCGCCACGCTGAACCGCCAGGGGGAATGGGAAGAATTTGTAAGTAAATTTCAAATTACAAAACCGGGAGCTACTTCCTCTGAAAAATGGAAGCTGATGGAACGGATTTTTAGCCTTTGAGTGGAAACTAACTTTGTTATTCATACTACTACTACTACTACTATCATGTCAAATCACAAAATTGTCACAAGAGAAAATCTTCTTCCATTTATCCTGATCACTGCACTTTTCTATTTATGGGCCATACCGAATAACCTGAATGATATTCTGATTCCCCAGTTTATGAAATCGTTTGAGCTCAATCGGCTACAGGCGGGATTAGTCCAGTCGGCTTTTTATCTTGGTTACTTTTGCATGGCTCTACCGGCTGCACTGGTTATGGACCGCTTTAATTATAAAACGGGCATTGTCATTGGATTGTTATTATTTGCCACCGGAGCATTTCTTTTCTGGCCGGCGGCTGTTGTCGGTAAATTCGGATTGTTTCTTGTTGCCCTGTACGTCATTGCCTGTGGGTTGGCATTTCTTGAAACTGGTGCCAATTCTTTTATAGCAGTTTTAGGCGATCCCGATACTTCAGCACAACGATTGAACTTTTCACAGGCATTTAATCCACTCGGGGCAATGACCGGTGCATATGTAGGCAGTCAGTTCATATTTTCGGGTGTTGAACATTCCGGAAATCAGGTTGAACAGATGAAAGCCTCCGGGACATACCACGACTACCTGCATACCGAGATATTACGGGTGATTCCTCCTTATATGGTGATTGGAGTAATTATTCTGGTTTGGGCCTTTTTAATCTGGAAAGTGAAATTTCCGGCAGAGACGGATAATGTTCCGAAAAGCAATAAGAATTCTGACAATAGCCACGGGCATCTTTCCAGCTTATTGAAATACCCGCATTTTATTAAAGGGGTCATTGCTCAGTTTTTTTATATCGGGGCACAGGTTGGAACCTGGAGTTTCACCATTCAATATGTAAAAGATTACATGCACTTACCGGAGAAAGAAGCCGGCGTTTACCTCGTATATGCACTCTTTGCTTTTGGGTTTGGACGTTTCGTGTCAACTGCCCTTATGCGCAAATTTAAACCTCAGAGTTTGATGGGTCTTTATAGCTTTATGAATGTCATTCTGGTTTCCGTTGCGATATTCTATCCTGGATTTATGGGTGTCTGGGCATTGGTTATTTCAAGCTTCTTTATGTCGCTTATGTTCCCTACTATTTTTGCATTAGGGGTAAAAGGGCTGGGACCCAATACCAAAATCGGCGGTTCAATCATTATCATGGCCATTATAGGGGGTGCAGTCTGGACTCCCGTTATGGGCTGGATATCAGATACAACCCACAGTATGGCATATGCTATGATAATACCAATGATCAGTTATATTTACGTGGTTTATTATTCCATGACAGGTTCAAAACCATCAGGTCCACTTTATGAAAATACCGGAGAAAATGTTATTGCCTCTCATTGATATGTTTTATCTGAATTTTCACACCAAATTTAGTTCTGTTTCACAAATATGAGGTGCTAATAAACAGGCAGGATCTTATAACTCTTTAATATTGAAATTAAACTTCTTCGAAATTTCAGGTAGTAAATAAAAAAAGGAATAATCATCTGTTTAAAAGAAATTTATAACGAAAAAAATACAAAAATGAAAAAAATATTATTCTCTCTTACCTTTGTCTTTATACTTGTATTTCAGGGGGTAATGGCACAACAGGAGCCAACAAAAGAATATCTGTCACGATATAAAGACGTTATGGCCCGGATACAATGGTGGCGAGAGGCTCGTTTTGGTATGTTTATTCATTTTGGAGCTTATGCAGTTCCTGCACGGGGTGAATGGGTTAAAACATACGAGCATCTCACCACAGAACAGTATCAACGCTATGTTGATGCTTTTAATCCCGTGGATTTTGATGCAAAAAAATGGGCAAAAGAAGCAAAGGCAGCCGGAATGAAATATGCGGTATTAACAGCAAAGCACCACGATGGATTTTGCATGTTCGATAGCAAACTTACTGATTATAAGTTAAGCAAACAATTCGGAGGGCGCGATGTGGTACGTGAGTTTTTAGATGCTTTTCGTGCTGAAGGGATTAAAGTCGGGTTGTATTATTCAATCATTGATTGGGATCATCCCGATTATCCCAATGTGGGCAATCATCCACAGGCCGGAGATAAAGAATATGCTAAACGTACCTTTAACTGGGATAATTACCTGAAATACATGCATGGTCAGGTAGAAGAACTTGTGAAAAATTACGGTAAGCTGGATATTATGTGGTTCGATTTTTCGTTCGACGATTATAGTGGTGAAAAATGGAAAGCCAAAGAACTGGTAAGTATGATTCGTAAATATCAACCCAATATCATATTGGATAACCGTTTGCAGGTAAACGAAGGAACTTCTTCGAAACAGCGCATGATAAGTGAACTCGGAGATTTTGAAACACCTGAACAAGGTATTCCTGATGTGCCCCTGGTGGATAAATATGGAAATCCTATTCCCTGGGAAACCTGCATGACGTTAAACACAAATTGGGGATACAACGAATTTGATAGAAACTGGAAATCTCCTGAATTGATAGTTAACTGTCTGGTAAATTGTGTCAGTAAAAACGGGAATCTCTTGGTAAATGTAGGTCCTGATGCAAAAGGTAATTTCCCTGAAGCCTGTTCACAAATTTTATCAGGAGTAGGTAAATGGATGGATAAAAACAGTGAAAGTATTTATGGTTGCGGTTCAGGTTCATTAGCAAAACAAGACTGGGGTCGCTATACGCAAAAAGGCAATGTGATTTATGCGCATTGGTTAAATGTCTTTTTAGGAGATATCAATGCTAAAGGACTCAAAAAAGAGGATGTTAAAAATGTTTTTATGCTGGGTACAGGAGCTGAATTACCATCTTTTACGAACTGGTGGGGCAATGGTGATGAGGGTAACTTTTTTATTAAAACGGGAAATTCACCCAATAAACCGGCTGATTATGATACAGTCATCAAGATAGAAACAAAAAAATAAGTGATTGCAATTTTCAAAACAATCAGATATTCGATAAGTAAAATAGTTTAGTTCATTCATTTCAAATAAAGACTTCGCTATTAATATTTATAAAAAACATTCACGGTTAATATTCTATGTGAAACTTCAGATTTTAAATTAAAAGAAAAAATTTAAATGACAACTATTAAATTTACACATTCAGTTTCAAAATTTAAATCCCTTGCCGATGGAATTAGTTTATCCATTATGCAGGGCAGTTTGAAGGAAGGCGACAATCTACCTTCTATCAATGAAGCCAGTGTTTATTATAAAGTGTCGCGCGATACGATTTTTAAAGCTTATAATGAACTGAAAAAAAGAGGATTGATTGATTCGAATCCTACTATAGGCTATTTTGTAACGGGGGAAGTGAACCATGTGTTGCTGTTGCTTGATACGTATTCATCGTTCAAACAAAACCTGTATCATCGTTTTGTTGCCAATTTGCCTGAAAATTATAAAGTTGACCTGATTTTTCATCAATACAACGAACGGTTATTCGAAACCATCATCCGCGAAAGCATTGGCAAATACAGCATGTATCTGGTTATGAATTTTTCGAACGATCAGTTTTCGGATTCGCTTAAATTAATTCCGGCAAACAAACTGTTATTACTTGATTTCGGAAACTTTGAAAAACCTGACTATTCATTTATTTGTCAGGATTTCAATGAATCACTTTACAATTGTCTTAATGATGGGAACTCATTGCTGCATAAATATAAAAAGATTGTTTTTGTTTTTCCACAGGAAGTCTGTCATCCGGTAAGTGCCATTGATTCTTTTATACGCTATTGCACTCATGAGAAATTTGACTATGAGGTAATACGGAATGACACAGACTGGAAAGGAGTAGAACCGGGAACCGCCTATTTGTGTATCCTTCATGATGATCTGGTCAAGATTATTAAAAATGCCGATTCCGCCGGACTAACGATTGGAAAAGATATCGGATTGATAGCTTATAACGATGAAGCTATCCTGGAAGTAATAAAAAACGGTATTTCTTCCATCACCATCGATTTTGGACTCATGGGCGAAAAGGCAGCTGATTTTGTTATCCGGAAACAACAGGTTCAGGAATATCTGCCAACCAGATTGATAGTCAGGGGATCTATTTGATTTCCACAGATTTTTTTTTATGAATAAAATTAAGAAAGAGATTGTCCACAGATTCCACAGATTCCACAGATTATTTAGATAGATTATCTTCAATGTCCATGAATAAAGTAGATTTTAAATTGTAAAGTGATACAAGAGCGGTTGGGACATTCCGACCTGGCGGAAAGCTCCGACATTTTGGTAGAAAGGGTGTAATTGAAAATTTAGAATTTCCTGAAGTACCAATATCTATTTTTAAGGAATAGGACTTTGCGGATAATCATTTATATAATTTTTTTTATATATGCTTCAGCACAGTTCAGCACAGCAAACTTACTTATTTAAAACAAACAAAACAAACTAACAACATAAAAATCAGATCATGAAAACAGGAAGATTACAGGGTCAAAACCCAAAAGTAGGAATTCGTCCCATTATTGACGGCCGTCAGGGTGGAGTCCGTGAGAGTCTGGAAGACCAGACAATGAACATGGCCAAAAGTGCAGCCGCGCTGATTTCATCGAAATTACGCTATCCGGATGGCAGTCCGGTGGAATGTGTGATTGCCGATACCACCATTGGCCGTGTGTCACAGGCAGCAGCCTGTGCAGAGAAATTTGAAAAAGAAGGAGTAGGGCTGACTTTATCAGTAACACCTTGCTGGTGTTACGGGACCGAAACCATCGACCTGAATCCTTATTATCCGAAAGCTATCTGGGGATTTAACGGAACGGAACGTCCGGGTGCCGTATATCTGGCTGCTGCACTGGCAGGTCATGCCCAGAAAGGTATTCCTGCATTCGGGATCTACGGAAAGGATGTTCAGGACAACAGCGATACCAGCATACCTGGAGACGTAGAAGAAAAAATACTTCGTTTTACCAAATCAGGGCTTGCTGTAGCCATGATGCGTGGTAAATCGTATCTGGGTATCGGCGGTCAGTGTATGGGAATTGCAGGCTCCGTAGTTGACCCTGACTTCTTTCAGGATTATTTGGGGATACGGGTGGAAGCAGTGGACGAAGTGGAAATTATCCGCAGGATAGAAAAAGGTGTTTTTGACGGAGTAGAATTCGACAAAGCAATGGCCTGGACGGAAAAATACTGCAAAGTAAATGAAGGGAATGATTTTAATGCCCCGGAAAAGAAAAGCAGTCCCGAACAAAAGGAAAAAGACTGGGAATATGTCGTGAAAATGACCCTTATTATGCGTGACCTCATGATCGGTAACCCAAGGTTGAATGAATTAGGTTTTCCGGAAGAAGCGCTTGGTCATAACGCTATTCTTGCAGGCTTCCAGGGACAACGCCAATGGACGGACTTTTTGCCTAACGGTGATTTCAGTGAAGCACTTCTTTGCTCTTCCTTTGACTGGAATGGCATCCGTGAAGCTTTTATCCTGGCTACCGAGAATGATTCCCTGAACGGTGTATCCATGTTATTCGGCCACCTGCTTACCAATACGGCTTCCATCTTCTCGGATGTGAGGACATACTGGAGTCCTGAAGCAGTAAAACGTGTAACCGGTTATCAGCTCGAAGGGGCAGGAGCCAATGGAATTATCCATCTGATCAATTCGGGTGCTACCTGTCTGGATGCTACCGGGCAACAAAATGATGAAGAGGGAAAACCTGCCATGAAACCTTTCTGGGATATCACGGAAGACGAAATGCTGAAATGCCTCGATGCCACTACCTGGTATCCGGCTGATCAGGGTTATTTCCGTGGAGGAGGCTTTTCATCGAACTTTCTTTCAAAAGGAAATATGCCGGTTACCATGGTGCGGCTGAATCGTATCAAAGGATTAGGTCCCGTTTTACAGATTGCCGAAGGCTGGACGGTGGATCTTCCGGAAAAAGTACATGAAATTATAAATGTCCGCACAGACAAGACCTGGCCTACTACCTGGTTTGCACCACGGTTGAATGATACACCACAATTTAAAGATGTTTATAGCGTGATGAATTACTGGGGTGCCAATCATGGTGCCATCAGCTATGGTCATATAGGTGCCGACCTGATTACCCTGGCTTCCATGTTGCGCATTCCTGTTTGTATGCACAATGTGGATAAGGACAACATCTTCCGTCCAAGTGCATGGGCTGCTTTCGGTATGGATGCAGAAGGTTCGGATTACCGTGCCTGCCAGACTTACGGGGCATTGTACAAATAAAATTTAATTTACCGGTATTTTACAGTCTGCTATTTATTAAGCTCATTGTAAAATACCTGTTAACAGGATAAATCCGTCAGCATGGAATCCAGGATCTTTTAACATTACAGATTCCCGATTTCCCCTTTTTTTAGCAGGAAAAAGCATTAATTCAAAAAGACCAGGAACTTGTGGTATCTACTATGAAGTTGATATAGAAATACATCATTCCGGAATACCATTATTATTTAATTATCAGAATAAAAAAATAAAATAGAATTATGAAAGAGATAACAGACGCTCATTTTGAACAATTTATAAAAGAAGCACACCGCGTTGGTGAGTATAAGCTGACGGTTTGCAGCAGTGGAAATATATCGTGGCGGATTGGCAACAAAGTCATGATATCGGGAACTTCGTCGTGGGTGCCCCAGTTGATACGTGAAAAGATTGCTGTGTTGGATCTGGATATGGGCGACTCCCTGAACGGTGTTAAATCATCGATGGAAACAGGTTTCCATTTAGGTGTATTGCGTAACCGGCCGGAAATGAATGTTGTATTGCATGTTCAGTCTCCATTTGCCACCACGATTGCCTGTATGCCAGTTCGTCCAAAGAGTTACAATGTAATTGCCGAAGCGGCTGCATATCCGGGTTCTGAGATTGCCGAAGTGCCTTACCTTCGTCCGGGTTCTCCCGAACTGGCTTCCGCGGTGATAGAAGCTCTTACCGATCATGATGCGGCCATCCTCTTGAACCACGGACAGGTGTTTGTAGGTAAAGACTTTGACGATGCGTTGCAAAAGGCTGTATTCTTTGAACTGGCCTGTTCTATTATCGTTCGTTCGGGTTTCACGGCTAATACCATGACAGAGGATCAAATACAGGACCTTTACCATTATATTAAAGGAAAAGAAATAAAATAAAAAATCATTATCATAAAACGGAAGCGGGATAAATGAACGTCCCGTAACCAAAACAATACCTATAAGATAAACTATTTCATGAACTATTTAGCAATCGATCTGGGAGCTGGGAGTGGCAGGGGGATTGTCGGCACTGTCACCGGCTCCGGAATAGAAATAAAAGAGATCCACCGTTTTGTAAACCATCCCATCAGGATGGGAAACTCTTATCACTGGAATTTTCCGCTTTTGCTGGGAGAAATAAAAATCGCCATTCAAAAAGCAATACAGGAATTTCCTGATATTGCAGGGATAGGTATTGATACCTGGGGAGTGGATTACGGACTGCTTGACCGGAACGGTCATCTGATCGGAATACCGTACAGTTACCGTGACAGCAGGACCGATGGTATCTTCGATACATGTTTTAATTCTTTTGAAAAAGAAGATATCTTCAAACTTACCGGCAACCAACTGATGGAGATAAACACCGCCTATCAGCTTTTCAGCCAGAAAATAAACGACGATCCTCAGTTGGAGATCGCTGAACATTTATTATTTATGCCGGATTTGTTTAATTACTTTCTGACAGGCAAAATAGTCAATGAGTACACCATTGCTTCCACTTCGCAATTGCTGAATCCGGTTACCAAAGAATGGTCGGACGCGGTATTTGATACACTGGGAATCCCACGTAAACTGATGAATGAGATCGTGTATCCGGGAACTGTTATCGGGCAACTGTCACCGGCTGTTTGTGAGGAGTTGGGATGCAAACCCATTGATGTGATGGCAGTAGGGTCGCACGATACGGCAAGTGCCATCATGGCTGTGCCTGCAACCGGTGAAGGAAACCCTGCATTCCTGAGTTCAGGCACCTGGTCGCTTATGGGAGTTGAAATTGATTCCCCGTTGCTCACTCCGGAAGCATTCGACAATGGGTTTACAAATGAAGGGGCAGTGGGAGGTAAGATCCGTTTTCTGAAAAATATCACCGGATTGTGGATTCTCCAGCAGGTAGTGCATGAATGGAATAAACAGAATGCCGGGTTTGACTATGCTACCGTGATAACCGGAGCCGAAAAGCAGGAGAGACAAGCTATTATTGACGTCGATGCCCCTGAATTTAAAAATCCACTCAGTATGACAAATGCCATCCTTCAATTCTGTATAAAAACAGGACAGAAAGTCCCTGAAACCATGAGTGAATATATGCGGTGTATTGTTGATTCCCTGGCTTCAAAGTATAGTCAGGTGTTCCGGAATATTGAAAAGTGTACCGGTAAAAAGATAGACCGTTTGCACATTATCGGCGGCGGGTGTCAAAACAAGTTATTAAACCAACTGACTGCCGATATTTTAAATGTAGAAGTAATCGCCGGTCCGGTAGAAGCCACCACTATGGGAAATATAATGGTACAGGCCATAGCTAAAGGGCAAATTGAATCAATCGGGGAAGCACGTGAGATCATCAAACAATCAAGTGATCTGGTGGTCTTTAAACCGAATGGAAAGAAGCAATAAATATTAATCTATCAATTAATCATTTTAAATAAAACCGACTACTTTGTAATAAAGAGTCGGTTTTTGTTTTAAATAAATTACTTGATACAATTTAGCCCCCTACTTTTAATCCTTTACTTTATCCTTTACCCAAAGTTACTTCCCTAAGGATAATCAAAACGTTGACTTTCGGGCATAAAAAAAGAGACGCATATAGGTCTCTTTTTTATTACTAAGCGGAGAGAGATGTAAGTGAACCTTTTTTATTTTATCCTTACTTATCAATGTGTTATCTTTGTTTTGATATTGTCTGTTACGATATAGTCCCGGATTTTTTACTCCTTTTTGACATCGCTTTGTCCTACAATTATTTCGTATTCAAAAATAAACATAATTTGTCAAATTGCCAAATAAACTTTGAGTAAATATTTTTGATAAAAAAAATATGCTATTAAATCAGGAAAAGGTTTAAATTCATTTTCAACTTAATTTAAAGCATTTTTTGTATGTCTATATAAATATTGGCGATATAATTATTTGATATTACATAAAAATCCAACAATTTTTCTTTAAGATTTCTTTGAACTATTTTATCTATAAAACTGACTTCAATTCGTTACAATGAAAATAAAATATTCCAGGGACTCACACCAGAACAATGATTTAAACACAGTTTTTGATTGAATTTTTAGGTAAAAGTCTAAAAATTAGCCCGAACAAAGTTAATTAGTTTGTTTCTCTATAAACTTTACAATGATCAACTCGTTAGTTTAAAACGCTCACCTGAGACTTTGAAGTAAGCTGGAAAATTGAAATCGCATTTAAATCAACGATAACACTGATTAAATCAACGAAAACACTTATTTATCAGATATTAAAAGAAATGAAAATCTTGTTGTAATAATAACTATCGCATTTACTTGTGCATGTTCAAATGCAAAAATACAAAAATGAACAAGTAGATCTAATTAGGATATTCAACAATAGAAAAATAGATAAAAGTTTTTTTTAATGTACTAATATATTACTCATTATTTTAAATTGAGAATTTCGATTAAATTAGAATTATTTAATTTTTCATTATGTGCTTTGATCAATTTTATAGTGCTATTCGTTTTTTATAGAGTTTTCATATTGCTTAATTTATTGACTGTAAATAATTTAAACTTTATTTAATATCACTTCAAATGCAGGACGTATTAAAATGTATATCTTTGAAAAGGTATCTAAATTTGTCTATTTAGATTCAAATTATTAAGATAATTTTTCATATCACTATTACAACTTATTTATCAATATTTATTTAACAAATATTATTTATAAGTATTTATTTATTTCTGTCCAGAAATTAATTTTAATCTCTCAAAATAGAATAGTACATAAAAATCACACATTCTCTAAAATTATGTTAGAATCCCAAAAATTAAACCAAATTTCAAATTGGAATCGATTTATTGAAGTTGGAGATCAAGTGTCATTATCTCTTATCTATTCAGAGAATTATGATTTGTTATATGATTATGGATTGAGATATACTTCGGATATTAAAATTGTTGAAGATTCAATACAAGAAGTCTTTATAAGTATAATTAAATATAGGAGTAAAATAGGAATTGTAAAAAACATACAGGGATATTTGATTTCAAGTTTTCGGAGACAATTATTTCTTGGTCTTAATAGTAAAAAAAGAACTATTTCTATGGATCTAATGCCAGAAGGTTCATTTGACTATTTTAAAAGCCCTGATAATGAAATTTCAGACAAAGAAGATTTAGAATTTCTTCATACTGCAATAAATGATTGTATCAGCAATCTCACAAATAAGCAAAAAGAAATCATGTTTTTGAGGTTTGAACGCGATATTCCATACGAAGAAATTGCTTTAATATTAAATATTTCAGTTGAATCTTGCTACAAATCAATTTACCGGACAATTAAAACAATTCGATGTGTCGTTGAAAGAAAAATAATTAGCAGTGGAAAGCTAATTTTTGGATTTTCGTCTGAACAAATCTCGAAAATGAAGTCACAGAATTCTCAGGGTAATTGATCCACGCTCTGTATTTTATTTCAAATATATTGTTTCTTACATCCAACCTTAGAGTACATTGTAAATAAGGTGTTTACTTAAAATACTTTTTTTATTCCAGATTAAATATCATCAACTAAAACTTTCACTAGCTTTATAAAGTAGTGGTGAATATTATTAACAGTTATATTATGAGAAACAAGTGTCTTACAATCCTTTTCTGTATTTTTTCAGTTTCAATTTTAAATGCCAAGGTAAAACTACCTTCTATATTTACCAACAATATGGTTTTGCAACAACAATCTGAAGTTCCGTTCTGGGGAGAAGCTTCTCCAAATAAGATAGTCAGAATAAATACATCCTGGAATAAAAAAACAATTGAAACAACAGCCGATTTAAATGGTAAATGGAAAACAACTGTTTTAACTCCTGTTTATGGTGGCCCTTTTTCCATTGAAATTAGTGATGGTCAAAAAATGAAACTGGATAATGTAATGATTGGCGAAGTATGGCTTTGTTCCGGCCAGTCGAATATGGAAATGCCGTTAGCAGATTGGGGGAAGATTTTGAATTACGAAAAGGAAATTTCGGCAGCCAATTATCCTAATATCCGTCTTTTTACCGTCCAAAAGAATATAAGCAGTAAACCATTGACTGATATGAAGGCAAAATCCGGAGGTTGGTTGCCTTGTACACCCGGAACAGTGGCTGATTTTTCTGCTGTGGCTTATTTCTTTGCTAAAAATTTATTTGAAAATAAAAACATACCAATCGGACTTATTAATAGCTCTTGGGGGGGAACATATGCTGAAGCATGGACTAGTGGCACATCACTGAAAACAATGCCTGAATTTCGTTCGGCGGTTGAAGAAATGGAACACAAAGAAATTAATAGTGAAAAGGTAATTAATAAGTACAAAACCGATTCTGTAAACTGGAAGAATCAACTACGTGATGCCGATCAGGGATTTCAAAATGGGAAAGGCATTTGGTTAGATAATAATCTGGATGAAAAAGGTTGGAAATCAATGCGCATTCCTAATAATTGGGAAAATGAAGGACTTCCTGGTTTTGATGGTGTGATTTGGTTTAGAAAAACCATTGATATACCTGCAGATTGGCAACATAAACAGCTGTCACTAAATTTAGATATGATTGATGATAATGAT
>Ga0302286_10001749_pt1 | contig 15720 bp, 13 predicted proteins | sample III_Fen_E2_3_FD_198765 | JGI IMG/M metagenome (GOLD analysis project Ga0302286, IMG submission 198765) | Peat permafrost microbial communities from Stordalen Mire near Abisko, Sweden - III_Fen_E2_3 | ecosystem: Environmental > Terrestrial > Soil > Wetlands > Permafrost | place: Sweden: Abisko...
CTTAAATGTTTTAATTTAGGATGAAGATCGGTATATGCTTTTTTGGCATCACTTTCATTTTTTATATCCCAAGAATATTGATTTCCAGCTATTGTAAGTTCCAAGTTCTTAAATGGAGTTTGGATTAGAAAAATTCTTTCCAACTCGTCCCACCAGTATTCTAATTGATTGTCGACAAGTCCCGAAGTTACAAAAATAGTAGCGGGAATTGCATGTTTTTCGAGAATTGGAAGTGCAAATTGAAGGTTGTCAACATAGCCATCGTCGAAGGTTATTACTACACATTTTTTAGGAAAAGCGATGTTCTTTTCAATATGTTGAATGGCCTTTTGAAGCGAAATTACTGTATGAGTTTTTTTAAAATAGGACAGTTGTTTGTCGAAATTTGATGGACTTACGCATAATAGTTGAGGATCAGTATCTGGTTCACAAACTCTATGATAAATCAAAATTGCACATTTATTTTCAAGATTATCAATATCTTTTTTAATGTAATTAAGGGAACTTCCTACAATATGTTTAATTCTGTTTAACATCAATTACTTAATTATAACAGCAGCTATTACTAATTGGAAATTAGGATCATTATATTGTAAATCGCTTAACGAAATATCATCTTGCGATAGGCCATATAGAAAACATGATGCTGTTTTAACATTTCCGTATGTAAATGTTTTAATGTTTTCTTCGGGTACAAATTCTTCAAATAATTTTCGAATCGATTTATCGGTAAATGACCAATATTGTCCCCATCGGTCGTAATCGTATCGGCTTAGTTGTGTAATGCCGGGATTGGTTATAAGCAAGCAACCACCTGGTTTTAACATTTGAAGTGAATGTTTAATTGTTGCTTTTAAATCAAAAATGAACGACAATGTTTGAGTCATTATAAAGCAGTCGGCAATTTCGGTTGGAATGCCTTTGCCAGTTTGTAAATCGCCAACAATTGTAGCTTTATTATTTGATTCAGAAACATGAAGAATTAACGATTCGGAAACCGTTTTTCCATATTTTTTAGTATATGTATTTTCGGCAATTTCGACGCATGTTCCTTTTATTAAAGAATTGTTTTCTTTTAAAAAAAGTTCAATATAAAATCTGTCAATGGGGGTACCTCTATCTAATCCAAATACCGTTGAAACAGGCTTGGTGCTTAAGAATCTAGTAAAAAAGGATAGTTTCATATTAAACTCTTTTTGTTAATTTTTTCTTAACCTATAGTAAGAATTAGTTAAGAGATTTGGTAATAATTTCTCTAAAAAGATTCGAATTTGATATTTAAATTTTGAATCGTATGGGTAAATTTTAAATCCTTGTGCTTTAAAAAACTTTGCAAAATATTTTCTTGCTTTTTTACTTTCAACTAAGGCTTGTGGTTTTACTTCAATTGATTGAGCAATTTCTTTCCAAGTATATAAATCAGATTCTCCACAATGGACTCCTTGACCATCGTGCCCAATATTATTTGTTAAAGATGGGTAGGGATGGAGTGAAAATCCTTTGTTTAAAAAGATTGTTGCATACCATTTTATTGCCCAAGTGTGTATTCTCTTTTCTGTATTCGCTTTTAAATGTTCATAGAAATCATAGCCATTTTCTATATTAAATTTTCGGATATTATTTGTTCTATCTACCCTATCTCGAAGGACATTAGCATCACTTTCAAAATATTTCCATGCTCTTGCCCATGTTGCCCATCCCCAGCAAGTTGCTGTATTTAAAAAATATGTTTGTGGTAATTGAGTGTCAACAGGATACATATAGCCAGATATGTGCATAACTCTGTTTTCATATTCATAAACATTGAGTGCATCATTCATAAATTTCAAAAAACCAAAAGATGTGATTAAATCATCTTCTAACACGATGATTTTTCCGTATTCATTTACAATCTTTGTTACACCTTCGATGATTGAATTTGCCAATCCTTTATTTGTATCAGATTCGATAATGTTAACCGTTTTGCACCAGTTTTGTTCTTTAACTATAGACCGAACTTCTTTTATGTTTTCTAAGTCGACTTCTGTTGCAGAAATTTTTGGACCATCAGCAAAAACAAAAAGTTCACTTTGGTTGGCAAGTGCGTTTTTCGACAAAGCTTCGAGCGTTTGTCTTGTGTGCCATGGGCGGTTGTATACAAAGAGAACTATGGGAGCAAACTGCATCTGTTGGCTTTTTTTTCTTTTCTTACAATTTTCCCAATTGAATATTGTGGTTTGTGATTAACACTTAAGTACATTCGACCAAGATATTCGCCAATCAATCCCATACAAATTAAAAGTATACCACCAACAAATAATTGGCTAACAATGAGTGATGTCCAGCCTTCTATGACATTATCCATAAAGAATAATACCATAAAATAAAGTCCAACAAAGAAACCAACAAGAGCGAAAATAAAGCCTATAATTGTTGCGAAACGAAGTGGTGTAACTGAGAAATTTATCATTAATCGCAAGAAAACAGCAATCGATTTTATTAAGTTATAATTACTTTTTCCCGCAAAACGTTTGTGATGCGAAACTTTTTCCATTGTAACATTGTGAGTTAATTCAAGCAACAATCCATCAACATAAGGTGTTGAACCAAGGTAATGTATTTCATCAATTACTTCGCGATTTATAACTTTAAATGGCGACATGTAAATGTGTTTTGGTTTATTTAAAAACATGTTTGCTAAAAGACCATTGAGCGAACTTCCCCAATTTTTCCATGCTGCATGTTTTTTAGTTTCAAAATCGGCATAACAAATGTCAAAACCTTCTTTACATTTATTATAGAGAGGAAGAATATCGTAAGGAGAGTGCTGCAAATCATCATCCATAATGACGATATATTTACCCGAAACTGATTTTAAACCAGCCATTATTGCGCTGTCTTGTCCAAAATTACGACGAAGATTAATGCCTATTATATTATCAAATTCGGTTGCTAATTCATTGATTATTTGCCAACTATTATCGGGGCTATAATCATTAACTAATATCAGTTCAAAGTTAATGCCTTGTAATGCATCTTGAACTTGACGATTGAGTTCTTTTAAGCCTTCAAAACTATTATAAACCGGTATTACAATACTAATTTCCATTTTGTTTAATTTCTATTACTATGTCGCGTTTAATACTGATTACTTTATATGAAAAACATAAGGGGCCTTGTAATTTATTTAGTGTTTCGATTATCGATGTTTCGTTGAAACGAAATTGTTCTTCCCCTTTTCCAGCATTCGATAATTTTTTTGCTACGCTTCCAATAAATCCTTTTTGCGATGATAAATTAACTACAGGTTCTGAAATTAAAAGCTTTGGAGCTGCTTGAAGCATTCGTTTAAAAAGTCTTTCAAGATCTTTTTCGAAATGATATAATGAACCTGAAATGATACATACATCTGACTTAGGGAGCGAAACTTCTTCGAATAAATCGGCACAACGAGCATCAAAACCTTTCGATTTTGCAAATTTTACAAAGTGCGAATTTGTATCATAACCAATCCAATTTTTATTTTGTTTTTCACAATATTGAGCAATATAAATATCTCCAAAACAGAGATCTAAAACTTGTTTGTCGGAGTCGGAAAGTAATGCTATAATATCGTTAAAACGTTGTTTGTATTTAAAGAAATACAAGGCATTCATTACTGCACGATAGATATATATGTTTTTATAAATAATGCTTGAAGACATATTTTTTGATGCTTAAGTTTTTTTCGAGAGTAAATATACGGTATTTATTCATTATGATACGTTGAAAATACGCTGCAATTTTAACTTAAAAAACGTTCAGGATTGATTATTCGTCCCATGATTCCTAGATAAGCATGTAGCACACCCAATGCATGATAATGCAAATTCATATCTTTTCGTTGGAACGCATTTTTCAAAATAGCCCTCATTCCGCCATTATTAATTCGAATAACACGACGTGAATATTTGCCAATTTTGAGTGTAAAATGTATGTAATTTCTGATTGAATAATATGTTTTAATATATTGTAATTCATTCGAAATTTCAAACGATTTTGCTCCTTCATGCTCCATTTTTGAGTTTAAAACATAATAACTTGGAATACCAAGTTGATATGCATTATAACTAAAGTCAACTTCCTCTACATACATAAAATATTTTGTTGGAATAAAACCTATTTTTCGAGGTATTTCCATTGGAATAAAGAATGATGAACCACTTACAAAATCAACTTGTAAAAGATTTTCATCTTTGCCTTCTTGTGTCTCTATTTTAAATCCATCTATTCCTTTTGTTTTTTTGACCGTTGATATGTCATTGCCATTTTTATCAACGGTAATACTTCCATAAATTGCTAAACCATTTTTGCTATATGCACTTACTAAAGTAGTTATTGTATCATTTTTGATTCGGGCATCTGGATTAAGAAGCCAAATGATGTCAAAATTATTCTTTTTTGCATATTTATAAGCTTCTTTGTGACCTGCAGCAAAGCCTCTATTCGATTTTATTGAAATAATTTTTATATCGGAATGAGCTTCCTTGATTTTAGAGATACTATCGTTTTTTGAAGCATTATCGACAACAATGACTTCTATGTTTTTATAATCCTGTTGTTTACAAAGCGAGATACATTCAATTGTATCCCAATAATTCATCCAGTTAACTATTGAAACAAGAATCTTTGGGTTTTGCATAGTTTAGTATTAATTATTTTCAAAAATACAATTAGTTTGTCAATTTCAAAAAAAAGTAGCCTTGAAGGTTTGTGATACTACTTTAATGCGTTAATTTGCTGTTACAATTTAACTTTGTCGTAGTAGTATAACATTAGTATACTTCAATATTTAAAACATTATAGTTTGTGATAGTATCATTTTTATTCCTTTGTTTCTCTGGGGTTTTATCAATATTCATTACATATATAGTAGGTAAAAGCATACTAGCTTTTCTCCCAAAATCTAAAGGCTTATTTTTTCAGCTATTTGTAAGTTTGGCTATTGGAATTCTTGTTTTGGTTTTACTCTTTTCGATTTTTGCTTCTGGTGGAAAAACAATTCATGTGATTTTATTGCCAATTATTGGATTATTTTTTTTTAAGTATCGAAAATCAATTACAAAGCCAACGATTAATTTTTGCGAAATTAGGACCGAATTGCTTTGGGCTATTTTATTATTCATTCCTGTTTTTTTATATCAAAGTTACTTCTTTTTCGATTTTGTAAATGGAACCGTAAAATCGTTGTTATGGGATAATTATGCGTATGCTTCTTATATCGATTCATTGCGATTGTGGGGGGCTGAAACTCGTTATGTTGATATGAATTATTTTTCCCCCGAATTTCGTAAAGGTTTGGTTCCTTATCATTATTCAGAACTTTGGCTTTCGGCTTTTTGGGCTTCATTGTTTAAATTATCGTCAATCAAGGCATATTATTTTATTACAAATTCTTTACTTCTAACTGCATTTACAACGGGAGTTTGTTCACTTTTTGAACAGAAAATAGATAAGAAATATGTAATTGTTCCACTATCTTTTTTGTTATTGTTTATTGCTGGATTAACGTTTCCATTCTATGGACATTCCGATTTATTGCCTTGTTTATGGTTTAAGAACATGAGTATGCTTGGCATTTTGGGCTCAAAAATGGCATTTATTTATTTGTATTTACTCATGGCAATTATTCTATTAAAAAGAGGTGAATTGTTTTTAGGGAATACACTTTTATTAACTATACCATTATTTTCGATAGGATTGATGCCTGGGATTTGGGGTGGAATGTTGTTGGTGCAAATCTTTGATATTACCAAACAACGTTTCAAAATCAACCGAAATCATGTTTATGTTTTTGGATTTGTTGGCTTTGCTATTGTCTTGTATGCTCTATTTTATCATGTTTTTAAATCGGGTAATGTTGACGATTATACTTCAAAATATATATTCAGTCATGGAATTTTCAAATCTGTGTATGGTGGAATAACAATTGCTAATATCAAAATAGTGATTGCCAATTTTATTTGTTATTCAATACCTACAATTGGCTTAAACATGCTTAAAATGTTGGTATTCTTTTTCCCATTTCTCATTATTATTTATCGTTCGGTTCAAAGAAATGCTCGTTTGTGGCTTTTTACTTTGATAGCCGTTATTTGTGGTGCTACAATTACAACACTTTGTGCAGGAATTCTCGATACAGGTCAATTTACGACTAACTTAAGTGTAATAATGGCCGTTTTAATAATTATTGGCATTGCAGAATTGGTTGTTGATACTTATATAAAACCATCGAAAATCAATTTTGTACTAATTTTTATAGCTGGAATTTTATTGTTCTATAATTTGATAGGAACTATTCAGTCTCGCGATGCGATGCAAACATGGCATGACGACGATCATGTGTTTTTGAAAAAAATAGCCGAAACGGTAAAATCAGAAAAAACAGTTGTTTGTTTAGTTCTTTTAAGCGAAGATGAATATGCTCGTCAACCCTATTTGTGGTGGTACGATCGCAATGATGCTGATGTTGTTACACAATATTGTAATGCTCATTTTATATTTACATTGGGAAATCCAGAATTATATTTTAAAAACAAAGAAATTCCTGAATCTGAAAAATATGCATACAATTATTTAACCCCAATTAATGCTTGGAGAAATAAGAATAAAGCTCATGATTTGGAAGCATTTATAAAACATTTTAGAATTCGCTATTTTTATGTTAAAAAGGTAGTAAAACTCCCTCCATTTATTAAAAAAAATGCTAGAATTATTATTGAGTCGACAAAAACGGGAACGAAGTTTTTAGAGTTGCAATAATTGAGTCCAAATTTTATATTGTTAGGATGGTTTCATTTTTCTATATTTGCCGATAAATCAAGGTATATAAAATAAATGTTTTTCAATTCACTTGCATATTTAATTTTTTTACCGATTGTATTTGTTGCATATTGGTTTTTATCATTCGGGTCATTACGAATTCAAAATATATTATTACTAATTGCTAGTTATGTATTTTATGCTTTTTGGAATTGGCATTTTCTGTTTTTATTGATATTTTCTACATTTCTTGATTATTTTACTGGATTAAAGATCTATCAGTCTAATAATTTGCAAAGAAAACGAGTTTGGTTAGCTATTAGTGTGATAACAAATTTGGGATTTCTGGCGGTATTTAAATACTATAATTTCTTTGTCGATTCGTTTGCTGTAATGTTGCGTCATGTTGGCTTTGAGCCTCATTATACTACATTGCAAGTAATTCTACCTGTTGGAATTTCGTTTTACACGTTTCATGGTTTATCGTATGTTTTTGATATTTATTATGACCGATTTAAACCGAGAACAAATGTTGTTGATTATTCCTTGTTTGTAAGCTTTTTCCCTTTATTAGTTGCAGGTCCAATAGAACGAGCGACACATCTACTACCTCAAGTTGAAACAAAACGAACTTTCGATTACGCAAAAGCTGTGGATGGATTACGCCAAATACTTTGGGGCTTATTTAAAAAAATGGTTATTGCCGACAATTGTGCTGAAATAGCGAATAAAATTTTTAATAATACAGCACCTTATAATGGAAGTGCTTTAGTTGTTGGAGCACTTTTTTTTACTGTACAGATTTACGGCGATTTTTCTGGTTATTCTGATATCGCATTAGGAACTGCACGGCTTTTTGGAATTGAATTGTTGCGAAATTTTGCTTTCCCTTATTTTTCAAGAGATATTGCTGAGTTTTGGCGACGATGGCATATGTCTCTAACAACTTGGTTTAGAGATTATTTGTACTTCCCTTTAGGGGGGAGTAGAGGGAGTAAATGGCAACAAATTAGGAATACTTTTATTATATTTTTGGTCAGTGGATTTTGGCATGGAGCTAATTGGACATTTGTGGCATGGGGAGCATTTCATGCCTGTTGCTTTTTGCCTTTAATGCTGTTTAAGAGAAATAGACATAATCTTGAAATTGTTGCTAAAGGCAAATTACTGCCCAATTATAGAGAAATGTTAGGAATGATCGTAACTTTTGGTTTAGTTGTAGTGGGTTGGGTCATTTTCCGTTGTACAACAATTAAGGAAGCTTTCCATTACATAAAAGGAATGTTTTCACGATCATTATTCCAATTTCCAAATCTTAATATGCCTTGGTATCTAGTAGTTTTGGTCGTATTTTTCTTTATTGTTGAATGGTGTGGTAGAGAAGATGATTTTGCATTGCGATCATTAGCTACTTCGTGGCCTAGACTTGCACGATGGTCTTTTTATTATGCAATGGTCTTTGCAATTTTTTATTGTACGGGAAGTAGTCAACAGTTTATTTATTTTCAATTCTAAAATATGAAACGTTTTTTTAGATTGTTACTTATTTTTACTATTCCTATACTATTAGTTTGTATTCTTGATTCAGTAATTCTTTCCCCCGTTATATTTACCAATAGGGTATGGGAAGGATTATCATTTAAAGATGAAATGAGTATGCCATTTTATCCCAATCAATCTATTAAAATGCAAGAAATCGGTGATCTTGGATTTCATACAAAAGCAGCTGTTATTAAGGATGTTGTTTGGAAAACCGATCGTTTAGGTTATCGAAATGACAGCGTAATTACTGATCCTGATATATTAATTGTTGGTGATTCATTTGTTGCCGGTTCGACATTAACACAAGATAGTACTTTGACTAATACATTAATTCGATTAACAAAACATAAATATAAGATTTATAATATTGCACCAGTTCAGTTTAGTACATGTGTATCATTATTAAATAAAGGAATTATAAAAAGACCAAAACTCATTATCAGAATTAGTGTTGAACGATTTATGGGAATGATTGCAGACACTACTGAAGATTTGATGTTTAATAAAACATACTTGTTGAATCAAAAATATCCTCGATTATTAACTACCCTTGATCGACTTCAGAAATTTACAAGTATGCAATGGTTTAATGCAAGATTTAAAAATAGGACAGGAATTGGGTTTCCATCTAAGGTTGATCCTAAAATGTTGTTTTTAGAGGGAGCTCATTCAATCGATAATGATTCTGCTTTATATCACGAATCGATTAAATCAATAACAATGTTTAATCAGAAATGCAAAACGTGGGGTGTGAAATTTATTTACATTCCAATGCCGAATAAAGAAACAGTTTATTGGGATTTAGTCCCTTATTCAAAACAACCCAATTTGTTGTTTCTTGTTGCTTCTGCTTTAAATAGATTAGGTATCGAGAATATAAATCCTTTACCAGTTTATAATAATGAAAAAAAGAATCGACGTTGGTTATATAATCTCGATGATACCCATTGGGCAAGTCCCGCAGTTGAGATTTTAGCAAATGAAATAGTTCATTATATTGATTCTGTAAAAATCAAATAAAAATAATCTAGTTGAGTAAGTAAGTTGTGGTCGATAAATTTGAAAAATCGTACTCACTTCCAGTATAATTGTGTGTTTTGATTGAAATTATCTTGGTTCTTCAGGCACAAAAACAGTAAATGTAGTCCCAACGTTTTCTTGGCTTTCTATTTTTATAGAACCACCATGACGTTTAATAAAATCGCGACAAAGGATTAAACCTAAACCAGCACCTTTAGTTGCTGAACTAGGCTCATTTGTAACAATTCTATTAGATATATTTACATTATAAATACTTGCAATTTCTTCTTCGCTCATTCCTGAGCCATAATCTTTTATCGCAAATACTACTTTACCATATGCTCTCGAAATAACAATGTCAATTGTTCCATTTGTATCTGAAAACTTAATTGCATTTCCTAAAATATTTCTTAAAACAAAACTAATTATGTTATAATCGGCAGTTAATGAAACATCCTCATCGTTACTTACTTGAACGGTTATGTTTTTCAGTTTTAGAAGATACATTGTTTGACGCTCACATTCCTGCAGTAAATCATTAAAAGAAAAATGCGAATATGTAAGAATCAAGTTATTGTCTTTCATCTTAGCCCAATTGAGAAGATTATTCAACAATTCATGTGTTTGAACTGTTATTTGATGAATCAAACGAGCATAATCGAGTTTCTTGGAATCCTCTAATTCGGAAAAACGTTCAACAAGAATATCGGAGAATCCAATAAGGTTGCCAAATTGATTTCGTAAATCGTGCGAAATTGCAGATAGTAATTTATTGCGAAACGATGTAAATTCTTCGAATGTATGTTGATGTTGATTTAGCACCAATTGCAACTTTTTATTTTCAGTTACATCAGTTTCAGTTATATACCACAACGACCAAGTGTTTTTACAATCATCGGGAATAACCGTTTTAATTTGTGATGTTGTTATTTCGCCTGCATGGTTTTGCTTTTGCGACTCATATTCAAAGTTATCTCCACCTTCGATGTAATGCAAAATTTCTTCACGTACATGATTGAACGACTCGTTAGTAAAATGACTACGAATACCTTTTTTTATATGTGATTTTGAAGGGGCTTTATGAAGATTTACAGCTTTATCGTTAACATCAATAACACGAATTAACCCGATAAAACGAATTAATTCAGCTGGATTTCTCGTTAAATACGTACGAAAGTTATAGACACCACGATTACGAATCGTATCAATTTCCTCTTTAAGCAAGCTTGCATCTTCAATCCAAAGAGCAACGCCAACATGAGAAAAAAGGTCTTTATAAACCGACTCATGAGGTGTCTGAAGCTCTTGTTCAGACAGGGTTAACGATAAAAATTCAGGATCAACTGCCACAATCTTTCAATCAAATTAAATGAGTTTTACATTCAGTGCAAAATTCCTATGCAAGGTAAGCTTTGTTTAGATTTTTGAAATCGGTGAATTGCTGAATATATTAACAAGATATCGACAAACAAATAACCTATTTACAACATAGAAAGTAGATTCAAATCTAATTTGTTTTATTAGTACTTTTGTAAAAAATAAAAACAAAAATATTCATGACACAAACAGCTTTATCTGAAATAGGCGAATTTGGTTTAATAGACCGATTGACAAAAGATTTTTCACCCATCAATTCATCAACAAAAATGGGCATTGGCGACGATTGTGCAATAATATCAAACAGCACAAAAAATGATACCGTAATAACAACCGATTTATTAGTTGAAGGTATTCACTTTGACTTAATGTATTGTCCACTTAAACACTTGGGATACAAAGCAGTAATGGTTAATTTGTCGGATGTTTATGCGATGAATGCCATTCCAAAACAAATTACCGTTTCTATTGCGGTTTCTGCTAAATTTTCGGTTGAGGCATTGGAATCATTATACGAAGGAATAAGTTTGGCTTGTAAAAACCATTCGGTTGATTTAATTGGAGGCGATACTTCAAGCTCAATGACAGGTTTGATAATTTCAATAACTGCAAATGACAAAGCGATAAAACGCAATGGAGCAAAGCTAAACGATTTAATCTGTGTATCGGGCGATCTGGGTGGTGCATACATGGGTTTGCAAATCTTGGAAAGAGAAAAGCATGTTTTCACAAAAACAGGATCACAATCGCCAAAGCTCGAAGGTTATGACTATGTTCTTGAAAAGCAATTAAAACCAGAAGCACGGAAAGATATTATTGAAAGATTGGCAAAATATAAAGTTACTCCAACATCGATGATTGATGTATCTGATGGGTTATCGTCGGAGCTTTTACACATTTGCAAAAACTCGAATGTTGGATGTAAAGTTTATAGCGATAAAATTCCAGTAAATGAAAATACGGCAAGTGTAGCCACAGAATTTAATATCGATCCATTAACGGCAGCTCTTAATGGCGGAGAGGATTATGAATTACTCTTTACCGTTGACATAAACGATTTTCATAAAGTGTCGATGGTTTCAGATGTAAGAATCATTGGAAACATAAACTCGGCAAATGAAGGAGCACATTTAATTACCAAACAAGGTGAAAAAATAGCAATTATTGCTCAAGGTTGGAATGGCCTTACTTTATAATAGAGTATAAATAATATTGAATGTATCTCAAATTCAAAATGTTTAACTATTTTTATAGTCTGTAAAAGAAGCCTAAAATGATAATAATCTTAATCGTTTCATTCTTTATTGTATTTTCATACTGTTTATTGATGTTTGTATTCATCAATGGATGGATGAGAACTGAAGAATACGAAGTAACAAAAAAAGAATATGAAACGAAGTGTTCAATTCTTATTGCTGCAAGGAATGAGGCGGGACAAATTGAGAATATTTTATCCGATTTAATTCAACAAGATTATCCTCGTGATCTATTTGAGATAATAGTAATAAATGATCATTCAACAGATAATACTTCGGAAGTTATTCGATTCTTTCAACAAGGCAGTGCAATCTCACTTATAAATTTAACCGAAGGTAAAACCGGCAAAAAACAAGCATTAACCGAAGGAATCATTTTATCGAATGGTGAATTAATACTTACAGTTGATGCCGATTGTCGGATCTCAAAAAAATGGTTATCGACCATTGTTAATTTTTACAAACAAACGGAGTCGTCGCTCATTATCGGACCTGTTGATTTTATACAAGAAAAAGGATTTTGGAATAAGATTCAAAATCTTGAATTTTTAAGTTTAGTCGGAACATCGGCATGTGCTACAAATAATGGTCAACCATTTTTGTGTAATGGAGCAAATTTAGCTTATCGACGAAAAGTGTTTTTCGAAATAGAGGATCCATTTACAAAAAACGTTTCGTCGGGCGATGATGTATTTTTCCTTCATAAGGTAAAAAAAATTCCTGAAGCAAAAATAAATTTCATAAAGCACATCGATGCTGTTGCCTATACAAAGGGGACTCCAAACATTAAATCGTTTATTTCACAAAGAGTACGATGGGCATCGAAAAGCAAACAGATAAACGATAGCGAATCGATGATTTTCATAGCCATTATCACTACTATGAATCTTTTGCTAGTTGGATTATTTATTGCAAGCTTTACAAATGCTAAATTTTTATTTTTATTCTTGGCATGCTTTGGAACAAAGCTTATTGTCGATTTCGCATTTTTTAAACAAATTCTTACTTTTTTTAGAAAAGAAAATCTTTTTAAACACATACCTGCAACAAACTTCTTTTATTTCATTTACTTTGCAGTAATGATGATACTTTCGTTGGTGATAAAACCCAAGTGGAAAGGCAGAAAAGTTAAAGTATAGACTATGGTACTAAATTATATTTGGATAGGTTTCTTTTTAATTGCAGCTGTTGTTGCCTTGTTTAAAGTAATTTTATTTGGTGATTTTAGTATTTTTCCAACCATGATGAAAAGCGTTTTCGATATGTCGAAAACTGGGTTCGAAATATCATTGGGATTAGCAGGTATTTTAACGCTTTGGCTTGGAATCATGAAAATTGGCGAAAAAAGTGGCGTTATAAATATCTTTTCAAAAATAACCGGGCCATTTTTCTCTCGTTTATTCCCTGAAATCCCTAAAGATCATCCATCATTTGGACACATGACCATGAATTTTACAGCTACAATGTTGGGATTGGAAAATGCAGCAACTCCATTGGGATTAAAAGCGATGGAATCGTTACAAGAAGTGAATCCTAATAAAGAAACAGCATCAAATGCTCAAATAATGTTTTTGGTGATTAATACAGCTGGATTTACGTTGCTACCTGTAGGAATTATGATGTATAGAATGCAATTTGGAGCAGCTAATCCATCGGATGTTTTTATCCCAATATTATTAACTTCACTTTGTGCGACATTATCGGGAATAATTATTGTTTCAGTTATTCAAAAAATCAATATTTTCGACAAAGTCATTTTAGCATATATTGCTGGAATAATGGCAATTTGTGCCTCTTTGGTTTGGTATTTATCATCTAAAACACAAACTCAGATTTCATTTTTTTCGAGTGTTGTAAGTAACCTTATTATATTTGGAATCATCATTTCATTCATTCTCTTAGGATTACGAAAAAAAATTAATATTTACGATTCCTTCATCGAAGGAGCTAAAGAAGGATTTGCTACAGCTATAAAGATTATTCCCTATCTTATTGCAATGCTTGTTGCTATAGGTGTTTTCAGAGCATCGGGTGCAATGGAATCAATTCTAAAGGGATTGTCTTATACATTTAATGCCGTCGGAATAAATCCCGATTTTGTTAATGCACTACCAACAGCATTAATGAAACCTCTTAGCGGAAGTGGTTCGCGAGGATTGATGATAGACACAATGAAAACCTATGGTCCCGATGCATTTGTTTCGAAACTATCGTGTATTTTCCAAAGTGCATGCGATACAACTTTTTATATCGTAGCATTATACTTTGGTTCGGTTGGAATAAAAAATACCAGATATGCAATTACTTGTGGATTAATTGCTGATGGAATAGGAATAATTGCTGCAATTGTTATTGCAAAAATCTTTTTTATATAGCTTGCTATGTTTTACAAAAGGTTTAAACCCTCAATAACCATATACATTATTTCAAAAGATAATGTATTTTCAAATCAGCTATTATTGAAACTTGAGGATGAAACCGATTCTCTAGTTATTCAAGATAATAGTATTGAAGAGTTTTTTCAAGAAATAAGCGATAATGCAGTAACAGAAGAAATTATTCCCATTGTTTTAGTCGACTTTGACTTAAATACCATCGATAATTATAATGCAAAAGATGGTCTTGAGGTTATGAAAGAGATTAAAACACTGTATCCAGACTGGGAGGTAATTATAATGTCGGATATGACATCACCAAAAATTAAAGACGATTCAATTCAAGCAGGTATATTATTTCATGTATTTAAAAATGATAATACTGGTGCTAGAATAATAAATAGAATACACCAAATCCAAAACAGCTATTACCTTGCATACAAGAAAAAAATGGTAAAGGCATCTATTGTCATATTTTTAAGTCTCTTAACTATTTTATTTATTTCAAGAAGTTTCTTTTATTATTTCGAATAAATAATATTTTTTTGATTATTTAAATAATATTTCTAATTTTATGGCTTGGATAGTTGGGATGGGGAAATTTTTTAAAAAGGATATATGGCAAACGATCAACATTTAGACGCACTTGAGCAAGCAAAGAAAATTGCACAAGAAAAGATTGCAGAAATTGAAAAATCTCTTTTACTGCATAAGCATGAAAGTTCTTTAAAGCTAAAAGAAATTGACGATGCTATAGAAAATGCACGACAAAAAGGGAATGCAACAGAATTAATATCGGAGCCCGTTATTGAAAAAGTAGCAGAACCAATTATCGTTGAACAAGCTCCCGTTATTGAAGAACCAAAAAAGGTTGAAGAGGTAAAAGCAGAAACGGTAAAAGAAGTTGAACCAGTAAAAGTTGTTGCTGAAACTCCAAAACCAGAAGTAAAAAAATCGGCTCCTGTTATAAAAGAAACTAAGAAAGAAGAAGAAAAAGAAAAAATAAGTAAGCTTTTAAAATCACGTGAAAATGAAAAGCAGCAAATTGCTGAATTAAAAAAGAGTTTAGAAAAAAGAACCAAAGGCGATAAACCTGCTGAGCCAGGAAATACTGGCATTAAACATACAAATGCAGAGGTATTTATTTATATTATAGACGACAATGCACTTCAATTAAAAGTATTGTTAGAGAAATTTAAAACAACAAAAAGCTTTAAAACAGCTAAAGGATTTACAAATGGTGACGATTGTTTGACTTACATCAAAAAGCATAAATATCCAAAGAACAGTATGATAATGGCTGTTGTTGACTATTATTTAGATGACAAAGGCAATGGTGAAGAATCAAATACAGGTATCGATGTTCTTAA
>Ga0302286_10001751_pt1 | contig 15714 bp, 17 predicted proteins | sample III_Fen_E2_3_FD_198765 | JGI IMG/M metagenome (GOLD analysis project Ga0302286, IMG submission 198765) | Peat permafrost microbial communities from Stordalen Mire near Abisko, Sweden - III_Fen_E2_3 | ecosystem: Environmental > Terrestrial > Soil > Wetlands > Permafrost | place: Sweden: Abisko...
CAATAAAAGTAATTACCAACCCTAAAAGATTGGTCCGGCTTAGCCTTTCCTTATAAATGTACCAGGCAACAATAGGAGTGAAGAGTGGAATAGTTGCCACTATAACAGAAGCAATCGTCGATGAAACATATTTCAAGCCATAGCTTTCGCCCATAAAATAAAGGAACGGCTCAAAAAAAGCCAGAAGGAAAAATAGCTTTAAGTCGCCAGGCTGTATCTTTTGAAGTCTCCGGGTTGCAAGAGTAAAGATCAACAATGATCCGGATGAAATCAGTAGTCTGAACAGAACGGTTGTTAAAGGTCCATAAGCTTCGTAGACAATCTTCACCCACACAAACGAAAAGCTCCAGAAGATCATGGATAAAATTGCGGCTCCAAATGGTAGCCAGGATTTGTTCTTCATTAAATCGGATTTGATAAGGCGCAAAAGTATAGATTCCCCTGAAGATAAAAAAACAGGGTTCCGCAAAATGGGCAACCCTGTCTTTAAGAAGTTTTTAGTACTTACGAATAATTAAGTCCGGATAGTATTAGTCTGCTAATCCGGATGAAAAACCATTTCAAAATGTGTATTTGACAGTAAATGCAAAGTCAAACGGTTGAAGCTGGAAAAAGTTCTTCCCAAACAAATTAAAATATGGCTTTGCCTCAATACCGATAACCAATGGAATATCCGGAATCGAATATTCAATCCCAGCTAAGGCATCCAATCCAACAATTGGACTGGTTTTCCATTCACGATAAGAATAATATTTATTGTCCTCATAATGACCGTAATACTTATGCCAGGATTCAAATCCGGCATGAGCACCAAGTCCGTAGATAAACGAGAAATCAGGATTTCCATCAATAGCTGCAGGTTTATGAATCTCTTTCAATCCGGTTAGCTGCAGGCCTTCATGACGGGCAGATAGCAGTGCCCGATAAGAGGTATGATCTCCGGAAAAAACACGATATTCAAAACCCGATGTAATTCCACCACGAATACCAATCGCTTTTTCTGTTCCTTGCGAAAATCCTGTAACCGATAAAAAGATTAGGATTCCCAATATACTTAAGTATCTCATCTGTGTTTTAATTTTATTCTTACTGACTTTTTTCTGTTTTTAAATTTAAAAGACAAACATTTTCTGAGATGGTTGCATTTCCGGCAAAATTTTAAAACGACAGCACATTGGTTTCACCACCTACCGCATTAATGATTAACTGATCTTCTTTCGTCTTCTTGTTGAAGTAGCCGGTATGTCTGACTTTATTCTCTTTGGAATCAATGACCTCTCGGTTTTCTTCTTTAAGCTCTCGTCCTAAATTCAAATCAGTCTTTGATTCAGTAATCTGGTAATTAAACCTTGATTCCGGATTAAAATACAGATTCACATCAGTAGAACGGGAATCAATATAGATATTGTTGAACGAAGTCATAATTTTTTCCATATCCAGACTTCCATAACTTAGTCGCATCGTTGCTTTATTCTTAAGTTCTGCGATCATAAAATGACTAAAATTACCTGTAGCATCTATCTTTTCGGCTATCCGCATACGGTATTTATCACGGCGTGAATCGATATTCAAATCCTCCGAATTCTGAATTTCTACATTCGATGATTTACTCTCAAGTCTCACAACTCCGGAATTTTTCAACCGAATATCACTGTAATTACTAATAATCCTGCCATTCAAAAGTTCATTCACACTGGCATCAGCAAAATTGAGATTGATCGTCGATTTTCTAATCAAATTACCAGCTTTTAGCTTTCCATTACTCAACAAAATCTGAATTTCACCTAAATAATCGCCCATGATAATATCTCCAAATTTATTCTCCAGCCTCAATTCGTGATTATCCGGTAACCAAACCATCAAATCAATCCGAATACTACCACTGGTCTGAAGCATGGTTTCCTTGAACTTCATAAACTCATTTTCAAGGGAACTTCGGTTATTCTCAATCGGCGTTTTAACAATCAGAAAATGTTGACTATTAGTAATGTCAAAGTTTAAATTGTCGAGCGTTTTTTTTGTCGGCTTCTTCTCATTCATTTCCATTCGAAACTGAATAACTACCGAATCTTTCTTCCAGGTGTTAAGTTCAATCTTACCATACTTATTGGTAATATCAATCCGGGTTTCGGCCTGAATAGCAAAACGTTTTACAAACTCACGACTTTCGGTATATTGTGCATTTCCCGAGAAACTAAGCAGGATAAAAAATCCGGCTAACAGAATAGGGACTTTTGATTTGTACGACTGTATATTCATAGCAATTCAATTAACAGTTTATTTGCTCCAAAACATCGTCGACCAGTTTCATCCGGTTTCGATTGTTCTCAATCATCGCTTCAATTACTTCTTTGTTCGATACATTTTCCTTCAGGTCTTTTTTCAAAGAAAAATACATCGATTCCAGTTCTTGCAGATCGGTTTCCACCTCTGACTTCAGTTCCGGATAAATCTTGTAACACTTCTGTATTTCAACCAGTTTACCTGAAACTTCCTGAGCATAATAAGCTTCAGCTTCAATGAGTTCCTGAACTTCAGGATCGGCAGGCTGAACCTGTGCTACTGATTGGGATATATTGATACGTTGATAAACCAACACTGAGCCTAAGGCAGCAACTGCAACAACCGCTGCCACGCGGATCCAACCAAGCTTCCGGTTTCGTTGTTTCGGTTGCTCTTCCAAACGACTACTAATCGCGTCCCACAATTTGTCTGAAGGTTCCCAACAATCAAATTCATGTCGGTTTTCATTTACAAACGATTCCAATCGATCAGGTTTCATATTGCTTTTGATTTTGTTTGTTTCATAATTTCATAAACCTTACGTTTTGCCCGCATATACTGCGACTTAGACGTTGACTCGGTAATATTCAGGATCTGAGCTATTTCACCATGATCATATCCTTCCATCAGATAAAGTGAAAATACAATCCTTCCACCTTCAGGAAGCTGGCTCATCGCATCAAGTACATCTTGTGTTGTAAACAAAGCTTCTTCTGGTTCGTCCTCCGGTTTTTCAAGCCGATAGACATCATCCATATAATATAAGTCGAGCTTCCGTTTATTTAATGCATTCAGACAGGTATGTATCGTTATCGTCTTCAACCAGGTTCCAAAGCCGGATTCATTCCTGAAGGTATCAAGTTTCATAAAAGCCTGTACAAATGCTTCCTGCAGCATATCCTCAGCATCCTCCCGATTGTTCATCATGCGAAAACACACGTTGAACATCGCTTTGGAATACAACTGATATAGCTGATAGCGAGCTTTGTTACTGCCACTAATACTGTCGGCAATCAAATCCTGATGTATGGATACTGTCTGACTCAAATTCTTTACGGTTTCAAATCTATTGACAAAGGTTTCTATTCAGGGTTGCAACAAATCACTCTTTTTTTTAGATTTTTTCGTTACCGAACCTTTTTTGAATATTTTTGTCACTGGCAAGCCTTTAAGAACAAAGACTTTCTGGCTCAAATATAACCCGATAAATTAAAACAAAAATCATGACTGACCGACGAATGTTTATTAAAACCAGTGCCTTAGCCGGAATAGGCGTTATGGCTGCAGGAAAAACGACGATCATGGCTAATAATTTGTTCCCTGTATATGAAAGCAAACGGCCTCCTTTAGCCAAACGCAATTTCAGAAGCGATTCGGTTGAAAAAATCATTTCCGAAGTAAAAGCAGCCATTACCAATCCTGAATTGGGTTGGTTATTTGAAAATTGTTTTCCCAACACTCTGGATACAACAGTTGATTTTGAAATCATTGATGGCAAACCGGATACCTATGTAATTACCGGTGACATTGATGCCATGTGGCTTCGAGACAGTACTGCTCAGATATGGCCCTACCTGCCATTTGTAAAGAAAGATCCGAAACTGGCAGAACTGGTTAAAGGTGTGATTAACCGTCAGGCAAAATGTATTTTACTCGATCCGTATGCCAATGCTTTCTATAAAGATTTCACCAAGGAAAGTGAATGGAAACATGATCTTACCAAAATGAAACCCGGAATTCACGAACGCAAATGGGAAATTGACAGTTTGTGCTATCCCATACGGCTTGCTCACGGCTACTGGAAAGAAATCGGTGATACCAGTTTATTCGACAGCCATTGGAAAGAAGCCATGTTACTGGTATTGCAAACATTCCGCGAACAACAACGCTGGCACGACAAAGGCCCATACAGCTTTCAGCGCGAAACAGCCTGGGCTACTGATGGCGTTCCATTAAGTGGTTACGGATATCCGGTAAAACCTTGTGGACTAATTGTTTCAACCTTCCGTCCTAGCGACGACTGTACCTTATTCCCATATTTGATTCCAAGTAACATGTTTGCCATTGAAGTACTTGGCTACCTGATTGAAATGTTCTCGACTCCAGCCTTAAAAGACGATACTCTGGTTGCCAAAGCCAAAGAACTGCAACAACAGGTAAAACAAGGACTCAAGGAATATGGAATTATCAAACATCCGAAGTTTGGCGAAATCATTGCTTTTGAAGTGAATGGGTTTGGCAGTTTCCACATGATGGATGATGCCAATGTACCATCATTATTGTCATTGCCTTATTTGGGTGCAATAGCCCCTAATAGTCCGTTATACCTGAATACCCGAAAAGTAGTATTGTCGGAAAACAATCCGTTCTTCTACAAAGGAACAGCAGGAGAGGGTGTTGGTGGTCCTCATACCGGAGCCGATACCATTTGGCCAATGAGTATTATTCTAAGAGCCATTACCAGTATCGACGATAAGGAAATTAAACATTGTATTGATATGCTGCTAAAGACACATGCCGATACCGGTTTTATGCACGAATCATTCCAGAAAGATGATGCAACTAAGTTCACCCGAAAATGGTTTGCCTGGGCAAATACCTTATTTGGTGAAATGATCCTGAAAGTTTACCACGAACGGCCACATTTGCTAAAAGCATAGATCGAAGCTTATTTTAGAGAGCGGGTGACTTGAAGTCACCCGCTCTTTATTAAAATATGTCCTTTAATGACGGGGTGACTTCGAGTCACCCCGTCATTAATATTAAGCTTATTTGTATTCGATTACAAATTCTTCTTTCGGCTTTCTAACTTTCTTCATTTTCTCAAGCCAGTCGTTTTCCGCATCGCGATAGCCTAACGGCAATAGCAAAACACTTCTTAATCCTTTTAAGTGAAGATCAAGTAATTCGTCGAGCGCATCGTTGTTAAAACCTTCCATCGGAGTGCTGTCAACCTTCAATTCTGCAGCCTGGGCAATTGCCAGTCCAAGTCCAATGTATGCCTGTCGTGCCGTATGAACAAAATTTTCATTTTCAGTCTGATTGAGATACAGTTTTTTTAATCGATCGGTGTAGGAGCTGAACCTACCACGGGGCAAATTCCGTTCATCGGTAATGTAGTCGTACTGCCCGTCAATTCGTTCTGCAGAATATTTATCCCAGGCTACAAATACCAACAGATGCGAACAATCTGCAACAATTTGCTGATCTGCTGCAATGGGAACAATCTTGTTCTTTAATTCCTGATTGGTAATTACAATCACCTTAAACTGTTGCAAACCCGATGACGTTGGAGCCAGTCGTGCAGCTTCAACAATTTTATCTACATCTTCCTGAGCCACGTTCTTTGTCGAATCGTACTTTTTGGTGGCGTAACGCCATTTTAAATCATCTAATAAGGCCATAAATATTTGTTTTAGTTTTCTGTTTATTAAAATAGGTTGCCTCTAGTTTTAGAGAGCGGGTGACTTGAAGTCACCCGCTCTCTAAAGTTAACTTTCTCTTTTGCCGTTTAGCAGCAGGTTTACTGCATCGTCCAACGAACCAGCGCGAATAACTTCACCGGAGTTAACAAAGTAGATTTCATCAGCATTGGCAATAGTATTCAAACGATGAGCTATGATAACACGAGTAGTGGTTGCCGGCAATTTTTGTAATATGGTTTCAAGCAATTGCTCGGTAATTGTATCAATGTTGGCTGTGGCTTCATCAAGAATAAGCAATTCAGGTTTTCGCAATACCGAGCGCATAAAAGCAATCAGCTGCTTTTGTCCAAGACTTATTCCATCACCGGTAGTCTGTACTTTTGAATCCAGACCTTCATCAAACCGGCTTAGTAAGGTTTCCAGTCCCGAGTCTTTGATAACCAAAGTCAGTTCTTCATTCGATAGATTCTGGTATTCTTCGTTTCCGTACAAAATATTATCGCGAACCGTACCTGAAAACAAAAATGGCTCCTGCAGGATAAAACCAACCTTTTTAGTCCGTTCCGCAGGCTCATAGGAGCGAATATCTTTCCCATCAAGCGAAACCATGCCCTTCGTCGCATCATACAAACGCGCAATCAACGAAGCGGTAGTGGTTTTTCCGCCACCGGTTGGACCCACAAATGCATATGTTTTTCCACGCTCGAGCTTAAAGCTCACTCGATGCAATACTTCTTTCCCGTTGGGATAAGTAAATGAAACATTGTGAAAAGCAAGATAGGCAGTCGAAGAATCGACACAATGGCTGGGCGTTACGACCAGGTTTGTTTCAAGCGATAAAATCTGCGAAATACGGTCCCAGCCAGCCATAGCCGTCTGAAAGCTAGCCCATAAACCGGCTAAATGACGCAATGGATGGTAAAAATTATTTACATAGGCCAAAAAACCGATCAGTAAACCCACCGAAAACTTGCCAGTAGTAATCAGGTAAATTCCGAACGCAAGAACAATCAGTTGTCCGATGTTCGACGACAAGCCATATACCGGAGTAAAAATATTGTTTGCCAAACCAGCACTTACAGAGGTAGCGTAGTTCTTTTGATTGGCTTCGTTAAACCGCTTCCGGAAGTAATCACGACGATTAAAAGCAATGATCACCTTGAAATTATTCAGGCTTTCCTGAATCTCAGCACTTAAGCCTCCGCCACTTTTCAAATTGGCAGCATTTTTTCGTTTTACCCAGGGTGAAACTGCTTTTGTAAATATCCAGATTACCAAAGCGGGCAGGAGTGCGGCAAAACCCAATTCCGGATTAATACACAACAGAAAAATTCCGGCACCAATCATGGTAAAGATATTACTGATAAACTGCATTAGCGATTGCGAGAAAAACTGGTTCAATTTATCGGTATCGTTGTTGATTCGCGAAATCAAATCGCCCGCTTTGTTCTGGTTAAAAAAATCAACCGGAAGCTCCTGAAGTTTGTTGAATACTGCATTCCGCAAGCTATACAGCATACGCTGACCAACTCCACCCATCAAAATCATTTGCAAGTAATTCGTCACAAATACAATCATGTACATCAATAGCAGAATACCCGAGAACATGATTAAGCCATGGTATTGTTTGGCCTGAATGTAAGTATCTATAGCGTAACCAATCATAAACGGTCCCAGCAAACTAAGCATAGCATTGATCAGGATAATGATCATTGCCCAAATAAGCGTCCGGCGTTCATCCTGAATCAGGTCAAGTAATTTGCGAAGTGCTGTGAGTAATGATTTCTTCTGCTCAGCCGTACTGGCAGTTTGATTAAGATTATAATTCATAATGACTGGTACTTCGTTGTGAATCGGATATCTGCACATATTCAGTGCAGGTTTCCATTAACTCCTGGTGAGTTCCCGTTGCAATAATTTCACCTTCCATCAATAAAATGATTTGCTCAAAATGCTTAACTGAAGCTACTTTTTGTGTAATCGAAAGCAAAGTCAAATCAGGATAGTTAGCTTCCAGATTTGCCAGAATTTTCTTCTCCGTTTTTCGGTCAACCCGGGCTGTAAAATCATCAAGCAATAATACTTTAGGATTAACAGCCAAAGCACGAGCCAGCATAATTCGTTGTTTTTGACCACCCGAAAGACTGGTTCCCCGCTCCGAAACAATGGTATTTAATCTATCAGGCAGTGAATCAACAAAATCGCTCAATTCAGCAGTTTGAATGGCTTTCTCCAGCGATTCATCCGTAACCTTGTCGCTAAAAGCAATGTTTTCGCGAAGGCTCATGTTGAAAATTACACTATCCTGAAACACAAATCCTAACTGACTTCGGAACGATTCTTTGTCGTAGCTTTCAATGCTTCGTCCGTCAAACAGAATAGTTCCACTATCCGATTTTATCAGGTCGGTAAGCAAATTTAGCAACTGACTTTTCCCAGCGGCTGTTGGTCCCAGAATGGCCACCCTGGTCCTGGCTTTTACCGAAAATGAGATATTTTTCAATACAGGTTTTTCACCATACGAAAGAAATACATTTGAAAGCTCAATATTTCCATTAAGTTCAGCTTTAACCGTTCCGGATTCCTCCGGCTCAGAAGCTTCCAACACCTCGTTGATTCGTACATATGAGGCCGAAGCCTGAGCAATAATATTGCTCATAAACCCAATCATTAAAATGGGGAAGATAAGCAGCGAAAGGTAACTGTTAAAGGCTGCAAAATCACCCAGCGACATACTTCCGTTAATCACGAAATGACCTCCAAGCATCAGGATCGTCAACATTCCAAGGTTAGCAACAAAAGTGACAATCGGTATAAGTGCAGCAAACATTCGCAGGATACTAAGTCCCAGATCGCGTGCATTAGTATTGGCTTCCATGAACTTATGGTATTCAGTCTGCTGCGAATTAAGTACCCGAATAATAGCCGATCCCATAATGCTTTCGTTGATTACCCGGTTAAGCCAGTCGATGATTTCACGACTACGCTTAAACAATACCCTGACTTTCCGAAGTACAATAAAAAAAGTTCCGCCAATAATTGGAATGGTCGCTATAATCGGAATCGCCAGTTTGTAGTTAATCATGATTAAAAGCGTGCAGGTACCTACAATCATAAACACCGACGAAAAAATGGTAACCACAGCCATGGATACAAACATCTTAATCGAATCGATATCCGACGTAAGATTGGTCAACAGTTTCGAAGGGTTCGTTTTCAGGATATAGGAATAGCTTTGCCGGGAAATCTTATCCGAAAGTCGGGTGCGTAAATCGCGGGCGACCCGTTCTGAAGCATAAGTCTGCACAATACTTTGCAGATAGGTAAAGATAAAAATGACCAGTGCAGCCACCAGAAACTCCAGTACCACATTTTTAAATACAAATTGCCCAGCCGTAAAGGAATCGATGGCTCTCGATATAATTTTGGGTAACAGCAAATTGACTCCATTGCTTAGCAGAGCAAAAAGTACCAAAAAGGTAACCATTTGCCGGTATGGTTTCAATAAACTAAATACGCTGGGCTTTCGCTCCCGCTTACCGGATACCGGTTGTTTTAAGTGATTCATCAGGCTGTAAAACTTGAAAATGATAACTACAAAGAAACTCTAAATACAAGGAAATGTTTACTGGTTCAGAAAGAAAAAACGTGAAGGCACAAGATCCTGAATAAAACCGGGTTCAGTTTAATTCGAGGACTGTGCCTTCACGTCAATAATTTTCACCTTCTGAAACGCTAAACTTCCTTTTCACGGTCGTCTTTACACCAGCGTTTTGCCCATGCCGGATGGCAGGAATGCATATGATCACGAAACTGTTCGCGTTCTTCGGGAGTCATGGTTTCCCATTTCTTTTGCATGTACCGGTGAGAACGACGAGCATGTTTATGATGTCCACCAAAACCACCCAGAATTAGCCGCGAAAGAACCATCAGCCCAATGGTTTGCCAAAAAGTTAGTTCGGGTAAATGAAATACTACCGGCATTAGCCAGTTCCACAAATACATGGTAAAAAATCCGAAAGCCACAAAGGCCAATATAATCAGAGGTATAAATAAATACCATCTTCTTTTAAATACTGTTTTCATCTTTCTATTTTAAAAGTTTATCAATTCGTTGTAAATAAGCTGAAGCTGTTCCCTTAAGACTAAAACGGCATATCGTTTTCTGGAAATCAGGGTGTTTACCGGAACTCCTGTTTGAGCTGAAATCTCCTTAAACGAAAGGCCTTTTAACTCGGTCAACTCAAAAACCTGACGCTGCTCCTCCGGAAGTTCATCCAATACTTTTTCGAGTTGTACCCACACCAGCGACCGCAGGTAATCGGTTTCAGGAGTACTTCCGTTATCAAAGATCAAATGGCGCAACTCCGAAAATACAGGATCTTCATCATTTTCAGGCATAAGTTCCGGAAGCGACTCTGTTTTCTTTTTTCGGTACAAATCAGTAATCCGGTTTCGGGCAACCGTGAACAACCAGGCCGCCATCTGGTCAATTGGTTTCAGCATCCGGTCGGCTTCTGCCAGTTGATAATACACCTCCTGAAGAATATCCTCGGCATCTTCACTATTTCGCACACGCTTCCGGATAAACCCCTGCAAGCGGGCTCCATAATCTTTAATGATGTCAGCGATATGTTGTTTTTCCTTCACAGTAGTTTTTATCAGTGCAACCGACGAATCGTCAGCCGGCAACTCTAAAACCTCAAATTGCGCCATATTGTTTTCGGTGAACGACAACTAAATCAAGCTGAAATCCCAATCTGTATACCGACTGATGACTTCTTCCGAATTCAATTGTTCAGCTTATACCCTTATTGACGATTAAGGCTAAAGAATATTTTAAAGGAAATGATTTTTTTTGAAGAATAGGATAGGAAAGACTCTCAGTTACCCAACAATTCTCTGGTATGTTTTATCAATTCAGTTCCGCCAAAGGAACCATGCCCGGGAATAACACAATTAGCGTTGGAGAACTTATCCATCAGTTTATCAATTGTTTTCGGGTACGCTTTCAAATCGCCATCGACGGTATTTCCTAAATCTGCTGAATGGATACTTTTAATCATACAGCCGGCAAATAAGATTTGCTCCGATGGAATCCAAACCACCACATTGTCCAACGAATGAGCCGCCCCCAAATAGAAACATTGAATCAGCTTGTCGCCAAGCTGTAATTGCAGTGAATCCTTAAATCCATGTGCCGGGACGGGAAGATACCTAGTTCCGGCAATATCGATAGTCATTTGATTGGCATAAGACTCGATCTTTTGACTTTGCAAATAACGAAGTCCGCCCATACAGTCGCTATGCCAATGATTTGGTATAAATCCCACTATTTTTAATTTCATCGAATCCCGAAGCCATGAAACCAAATCAGCGGTTAAAGAATCGGTCCATGGAGTATCGAACAAAAAAGCCTGAGAACCATTGATGAAAATCAATCCATTGGCAGGACATCGTCCAAAATTGGGTAAATCCGTGTAAGAAACATGCACATAGGCATTCTCCGACAATTTAATCAACTCCAAATCTTTCGAAATCTGAATTCGTTTAGATTCATTCTGCGAAAATCCTACGGAATAAATTAATCCAACCAAAAGAATAACAAGTAATTGTTTCATGGATTTACGTTGTATTATTGCATCGAATTCAATTAATAATCAGCAAATTGAGAAATTAATCTCTGATTTACAGGCGGGGTGACTCGATGTTATATTTTACAGTTGTGTATCGCATTTATTTTTATTCACCTAGAATCTCGATTTTTCGAGTTGTACATAAATCTATAAAATCACTTTTATTATAGGTAATTAGATAGTTAATATTAATGTTTATATCAGATAAAATTTCTCTTATTATTGAATCAACTAAACTAATTGGTCGAATAGCATTAATCGAACTTTTCAGTGCAAAATCTAATGCTCTTTCCTTATATTCAGAATCATCTAAAAGAATCGTATTTGGCATTTTTAGAACTTCATCAAATTGATTAATTCCATTGATATTCTTTGAAAGTCTTGTGTTAATTGTTTCATACAATGTCGGCCATGGAAGAACAATGTTCGTTTCAATAATTAAATTAAACAAATCTTGAGCATCATTATGATATTTATCTCTTGGATTGTACAGAGCTATCCAAAATCCTGTATCAATTAATATTCTTTCCGGTCGGCTAACTTTCCTCATCACTTGCATCTTCAAAACCTTCAGCATATCCTTCCCATGGGGCAGGTTTCCGTTTCCCAAATAAAAAATCTCCTTTAATAGAGGTTTTTGAGCCATCAACAGAACGCCAAATCAAATAAAATCGATAGTTCTTATTTATTTCTAAGGCTTCAGCTAAACTAGATTTAAGCTCTTCTAAAAAATCAGATTTATACTCAAACCAAAAAGAAGCAATACTATTTCCACATTCTTTGGCCTTCATTGAGTCGAGCCATATATACAATGAGTTATAATCACCTTTTAATCCTAAATCATAAGATAACCAAAATAATTTCTTTTTAGCCATGACAATATTTGTTATTCTTTCAAAACTTTATTTTTCTAAAATATGTTTAAACAATCATATTTGCAAATAAGTGTGTCTAACATTTACCATTATCCAAAGGTAACCAACCTACTCCAGAATTTATGTAAAAAGCCGATAATGTTTTGAACCGGTTTTTGAACAGAAGAAGAATGTGGTATCCGTTAGGGGAGGAGTAAGTGTCAATCCGCAAACCAGAAAACAAAACATCACTTTTTTACCAAATGGAGACTCCTTGCTGAAGCGAAAACGGTTTTAAGACCGTTTTTCAATAAATGACAATAATTTCAGCAAAGAAAATATCACAATAAACACATGCAAATCAATATATTACAAACAAAAATAAGACATTTTACCTCGCTGAGAATCGCATAAATAAAAACAGATTGGAATTGGTTCGTGATTATTCGCCGGATTTTTAATTCTGCGAAGGATTAACAAGCATCCTTTCAGGTTTCTGAAAAAGCCTATCTTTGTGACCAGACAAAAACACACGAATGGCATATTTGAATAATACCATGATTATCCGCCAACAACTGGTACGAAAAGTTGTAAGGCTATTTAGTGAAGGAAAACTACTCGAAGGAATCGACCGAATCCCTCTGGAAATATCACCTCGGGAAATTAGTGCACAACGTCGTTGCTGCATCTATAAAGAAAGGGCAGTGGTTCGCTACAAGCTTATGCCTATTCTGGGTCTTGGTATTGAAGAAGAACTGGATGAGCTAACTCCACTTTCGGAATTTGCCCGAATGGCTTTAGATCGGAAAGAGCTTTCGAAGAAAATACTTACTGTGGTTGACGAAGCCTGTACTTCGTGTGTAAAGGTAAACTACATTGTTACCAATATTTGTCGCGGATGCGTGGCCAGTCCGTGTATCATGAACTGCCCGAAAAATGCCATTCGGTTCAATACTGCAGGTACAGCCGAAATTAAATCGGATAAATGTGTAAACTGCGGACTTTGCAAGGATGCGTGTCCATACCACGCCATTGTTTATGTACCGATTCCCTGCGAAGAAGCATGCCCGGTAAATGCCATTTCCCAAAACGAACAAGGCATTGAATATATTGATGAAACAAAGTGTATCTATTGCGGCCGATGCCAGAATGCCTGCCCGTTTGGCTCCATATTCGAAATCTCCAATTTGATCGATATCCTTAAAAGTATCGAACAAAAGCAGGAAGTTGTAGCCATGGTTGCCCCGGCTCTGTTTGGACAATACGATGTTCATCCGGCAAAAGTGATGAAAGCCATTGAGCTAATCGGATTTTCGAAAGTAGTGGAAGTTGCCCGCGGTGCTGAAATCACCACCCGGAATGAAACAGAAGAACTCTTACATCGGCTGGGTGAGGGAGCTCCTTTTATGACCACCTCCTGTTGCCCGTCGTACGTTGAGCTCACCAGGAAACATGTCGAAGGATTAAAGCCTTTTGTATCCGATACTGCTTCACCAATGCATTACACTGCTGAAATGGTTAAGAAAGAAAACCCAAATGCCAAAACAGTTTTCATCGGACCGTGTGTCGCCAAGCGGAAAGAAGCATTCGACAATGAACTTGTTGATTATGTTCTTAGTTTTGCCGAATTAGATGCCACTTTTGAAGCACTAAACATTAAACCAGCTGATTGTGAGATAGTAAACCTTGAAAAAGTAGCCAGCGAAGCCCGTGGTTTTGCGCTTTCAGGAGGGGTAATCGCAGCAATCAGGGCTCAAAATCTGCAAATCGATGTCAAATCATTGTCGGTTGATGGACTAAATAAAAAGTCGATTAATCTGCTAAAAGCATTCTCTAAAGGAAAAGCACCTGCTCAGTTTATTGAAGTGATGGCCTGCGAAGGTGGTTGTATTGCAGGTCCGGTAAGCCATTTGAATGCCCAAAAGGGAAAACGGAATTTTGAAAAGGGTATGGAGATGATTGCTGAAGAATAAAACGGAAAGGATAACACCATCACTTCAGCATGAAAATTAACTTCAAGTTATTATTTCAATAGATAATCACAAGTACCATATTAATAAGATATTTAATCAATAAAAACACCTATTTATTTCAATGAATACGAAATAGATCGGTGTGCTATTTCAAGGAATACAGCATCCGAAAAAGTTACATACTAATCCGCGAAGCTATCTTAAGTATCCGTTTAAATTTATAAGCCCGTTGTTCCATTTCCCTCCAGTTTCACTGGAGGTCATTGATAGTAAAGTCCTTCGGACTTTAGGCTCCAAAAGAACCATGATGGGTTCAATTTTAATAACCGTAGCTATGCAATCATTGGCTTTAGCCCAAATAATGTCCTCGCTGCATTTCGCTATGGTTCCCTTTGGGATGCATTTCTTTGCTGATAGAATGGTGTTACTACTTAAAAGATAAAAAATCACAACATTCATTGATTTTCAATTACATAGATATGCACTTACAAACAAAAATATGTTTGCGAAGAGTATTTTATCCAGAATAAAACCGAGATCTGCGCATACATCAGCCATATTGTTTTTGCATTAAAGGCATCCCCAAAAATATTCAATTCATATTATTACTAGTGGTTAAATAAGGAAACATTAAATTCACAAGCAACGTACCAGATGCTGAATGGATTAAACAAAGAATTCACCGTCTAAAAAACAAATTATGAAACTAAAACTTTTCCTCGGATTGATGATCTCTATCATCGTATTAAGTTGTAATCCAAATAAAAAGCAGCATCGTCAAATTGATGGTGCCTGGAGTCTGGTTTATTATAAATCTGTTGCACCGGATACCATTATTGGCAGATATGTTGGAAAGGATGTTATTGGTTCTCAAACTAAAGTCTGGTCTGAAGGACATTTCGTTTTCGTAGGTCGGTTTAAAGTCGGAGAAAAAGAAATTGACAATTACGGAGGAGGTTCTTACACATTGGAAGGTAATCAATATATCGAAACCATCATGTATCACACCAATAAACAATGGATTGGAATGAAGCCAAAGATGTTAATTGAGATAAAAGGAGACACATTATGCCAAACATGGCCAGTAAAAGATAACTGGCAAGTCGATAAAACCAGTTACACCATCGAAAAATACGTCAAATTAAAATAAACAACTGATAATCAACAAAAAGCCAGATAGCGAATGTTGCTATCTGGCTTTTTATTTTACTCACTTCGCACTAAACGAAGCATGTTTTAGTCTTATTTTTCTTTAAAATATTATTTCATCTGTTCATTCCATCCTGAACGATCGGGTGGAGCAGGAGCATTCACTTTTTTGACCGGATTTTCCTTCAACTGTTTCAAAAGAACCTCAACAGCTTTTTCGATGCAAGGATCAATTCCTTTAGCCAACTGTTCCGGACGGTCAACCACTTCAATGTCGGGAGAAACACCAACACCTTCAATGATCCACTTTTCATTTTCATCATAAATACCGAACCGGGGAACTGCAATATATCCGCCATCAACCAAACCTGCATTACCCGACATACCAACTAAT
>Ga0302286_10001752_pt1 | contig 15702 bp, 11 predicted proteins | sample III_Fen_E2_3_FD_198765 | JGI IMG/M metagenome (GOLD analysis project Ga0302286, IMG submission 198765) | Peat permafrost microbial communities from Stordalen Mire near Abisko, Sweden - III_Fen_E2_3 | ecosystem: Environmental > Terrestrial > Soil > Wetlands > Permafrost | place: Sweden: Abisko...
CAAAGTAGTAATCAATTTAAATTTCATTAGTCATGAAAAGAGTAAAAGTCATCATCAGTTTTGCAGGGATGTCAATACCTCATTTTATTGAGTTCTGCAGAAAGGTTGCTGGAAAAATGGCAACCAATCCTAATCTATTTCCTAATCCCGATGTTGCTTTATCGACAATTGCAACACAAACTAACATCCTTGAAATCAAGTATAATGCTGCTCAAGAAGGTGGTAAACAACAAAAACTGGAACTCGACCTTGCATATAAAACATTGCTCGAAACAATGCGAAGCGAAGGTCTTTATGTGGAACGTATAGCCAATGGTAATGAAATAATAATTACGGCAAGTGGTTTCGAATGTTCAAAACAACCTATAACACCCAATCATCCCGATTTTTCGGTAGATAACACCGATAACGAAGGCGAGATTATTTTAAAACGTAAAGGAACTGCTGGTGTGCGTTCGTGGGTATGGCAAAAGTGTAGCGATCCTATACAGGACAATATGTGGCAACAGATTGGGATAACAACACAAGCATCGCTCACGGTTAGTAATCTTCCTCAATGTACCCGCTTATGGTTTCGCTCTGCCAGTGTCGACAAAGACGGACAATCGGACTGGTGCGATCCTCAGCAAATTATAATAACGTAGGTTTAAAATTTGCAATTATTAAAAGAGCTGTCTCAAAATTAATAATGAGATAGCTTTTTTTGTTTTACTTATTAGTTGTTTTAGTCCAACGGTTTACTCCATTGGCACATCAATCAGTAAAATTTTAGTCTTTGGTTTTGTTATTGAAATAGGAACAGTTAAACAATCCCAAATTCCTATAGCATCACGATTTGTAAGTGTATGTTCTGCTATTTCGCATTCACCTTCAATTATCATTGCAAATAAACCATTTCCACATCGTTTAATTCGATATTCAAGCTTTTGTTCGTTGTCGAATTCACCTATACTCAACCATGCATATTGATTAATCCATAAAGGATTTTTGCCATCATTGGGTGTAACAATTTCGTGAAACCGATTTTTCGTTTTCTCAATGTCGTAAGTAATTTGTGCATAACGGGGCTTTACATTCTGTACATTAGGAAAAATCCAAATTTGGAAAAGACTTAACAAATCGGTTTTACTAGCATTAAACTCACTATGTAAAATTCCAGTTCCAGCACTCATAACTTGCACTTCGCCTTTCTTTAGAATTTCGGAATGCCCCATGCTATCTTTATGCTCAATTGCACCTTCAAGAACAATGGTTATTATTTCCATATTATCGTGAGGATGTGTTGGAAATCCGGTTCCACCTTCAATTTCATCATCATTTAAAACTCGTAATTCACCAAAGTTCATTCGGTTTGGATCAAAATAGCCTGCAAAACTAAAGGTATGATGACTTTTAAGCCATCCATGATTTGCTTTACCACGACTATCAGCTTTATATACAATTACATTACTCATACTAGACATTTTATGTTTTGACGAATTGTAATGCAGTGAATTACAAAAATAACTTCATATTGTATTTTAATATGATAGAAGTTTAGATAGAACTTAAAAAATATGAAGTTATTTCATAATGCTTTATCATTTATTATTCCTAAAAATAGAATTAACCAATACATTTATTTGTTAAAAAATTGATAGTGAGACAAGAAATCTATTTTGAAAAACCAAGAAAATATTTAAAAAGCAAGGTAAAAGATAGAAGAATAATCAACAAAGTAAATACTGTTGAAATTCAATACATTAAGCTATCTTGTTAGTTGAAACAATAATAAATTCTGCCTTTTGTTTTATTTGAATTGTTGATGTTAATTGTTGTGGGTTATTAACAATTTAAGAGTCGCTATTGTTAAAAACTTTAACAAACGCTTGCAAATCAACATTTTTCGACATATATTTGTTATGAGTTTCCTTTATTAATTTAAAATGTAGGACCTATGAAATCGAAATTTATACAATTAGTTGGAGTTGCATTTTTACTCTTTTTAGGATTAAATACTAAAGCGGGGGGACTAGTCGGAACAGATTCAACATCTTCTTCTGGAACATCAACATCGATTTATTATGTTGGCATTGGAGATTCAGTTCAAATTAATAATTCCTTTGATTCCAAACAAATCGTTTGGTCAACATCAGATGCTAGTATTATTACAGTTAACCCTGTGGGAATAATTATTGGAGTTAATGAAGGATTAGCCGTTGTATATGCAACTGCAAACGATGGTTCTACTATTTCAAAATGGGAAGTTAAATGTTTTAAATCGAATGTTGATAGTACAATAGATTCGAATGTCGTTGTTGACCCAATTGTTCAACCCGACCAATACTATAAACTTTTAGTTGGTGAAAAAATTAATATTCAACCAAGCGTAATGATTGCATTGCCTTATACTTGGACTTCATCAAACTCTGAAATTGCTTCAATTGACAATAATGGAAATGTAGTTGGAATAAAATCTGGTGAATCGATTGTAGCTTTACAATTAGCAAATGGTACAACATTGTCGAAATATATTATCTATGTTGGTGATACTACTTCTATTTCTGATACTACAGTTGTTGATCCTGGATATTCTGTTCAATATTTAAAACTAGCCCTTGGTGAAAAATATACATTCACAAATGATACTAATAATAATTTAATCTATGTTGACAAAATTGCAGGAATAAAATCGTCAGGGAAATATGATTTTGTAGCTAAATATGTTGGTGAAAACAATATTATCGCACTCGATGTATTTGGCAACATACAAGAACAATGGATTGTATATGTTTATGATACTGTTTCTACAACACCAATTGATACAAATACTTTTATCATTGCTAATCCAGGTTATCAATCAATATATTTAACACTTGGAGATACTGCAAATATTTATAGTTATTTAAATATTTCGCCAGAATTTTTGACTATTGATTGGGTTTCAAATGGTATAATTGAACCAGGAGTTGGTGGATGGTTTAAAGCAATTGCTACAGGATATACTAAATGTTTTGTTCATTCTTTGGATGGAACTAAGTTCCAAGAATATTTTGTGATAAATGTGTTTAATAATTCAATTGATAAAGATTCGATTAAAGAACTTAAATACCTATCTGTTATTTCGGCTAGTAATTTCCAATATCAGAATTATTCTAAAATCGAAATAATTGATAGTAATAGCATTAAAATTGTTTTTGAAAAAGAAATAACTGATATTGATGAAATAGCTAAAAACTTAAATCTACAGTTTGACTCAATTGGAAAACAAAAAGCAAATGCTGGTTCATTAACTATTAAATCAGTTAAAATTGACCCAACAAATAATAAAGCAATTATCATAACAACTGAAGAAGTAGTTCCCGAAACTGCTACTTTAGCATTAACTTTCAACGATGTCTTAATTTTATCATCAGAAGGAAATGCATATAACTTGTTAGATAATAAAATTGCAATGGCAAGTCATTTATTATCGTCAAATTTTATGAATGTCTATCCAAATGTTGCCACAGAATCAATAACTGTTAAATCAGAGAATATTTCAGAAATAGGCATCTACAGTATTTCAGGTCAAAAAATTGATCAAATTAATACAGATAATAGTACTGTTTTAATAAATGTTTCGGACTATAGACCTGGAACGTATATTGTAAAACTGAAAACATCCAAAGCCCAAACGATAAGTAAACTTTTCATTAAATTGTAAATGGGAAAGGGTGGTTTTAGGATCACCCTTTTTTATTTTACATTTCCTCAAAATTTCATTCGTATTTTATAAATTAAGTTTTTACTTTGCAACCCGAAAATGTTGTTTAATAATTAATACTCAAAAATGGAAATACACATTTTAGCATCAGAAGCCAAACAAGCATCAATAAGCCTTGCAGCTGTTGATACCCAGATAAAAAACAATGCATTAAAAGCAATTGCACAAGCTCTTACTGCAAATACAGCGTCAATTGTTGCAGCAAATAAAGAAGATCTTGAAAGAAGTGAAAAGGAAAATCTTGGAACACCACTTTTAAAACGCCTTAAATATGATGCTGCTAAAATTAAAGAAACTGTTGATGGAATCAATAGCTTAATTATGTTAACTGAGCCTGTTGGGGAAACTTTAACAGCTACAGAATTGGATAAAGATTTAGAATTATTCAAAGTAAGTTGTCCAATAGGCGTTATCGGTGTTATTTTCGAATCGCGTCCCGATGCATTGGTTCAGATATCATCGCTATGCTTAAAGAGTTCGAATGCCGTTATTCTTAAAGGTGGAAGCGAAGCTGTTAGTACAAACAAAATATTGGCCGACATAATTGCAACGGCTACCGAAAGTGCAGGAATACCTAAAGGTTGGATTCAGTTAATTGAAACTCGTAACGACGTTAACGAAATGTTGAAATGCGACAAATTTATCGATCTTATCATTCCACGTGGATCGAATGAATTTGTACAATATATAATGAATAATTCAAACATTCCAGTACTTGGGCATGCTGATGGAATTTGTCATGTTTATGTAGACAAAGATGCTGACTTAGATATGGCAGTTAATGTTGTAACCGATTCAAAATGTCAATATGTTGCTGTTTGTAATGCTGCAGAAACATTGCTTGTTCATGAATCTATTGCAAAAGAATTTCTTCCAAAGGTGAAGGCATCGCTCGATAAATATAATGTTGAGCTATTTGGCTGTGAAAAGACTTTAGCAATAATAGATGTTAAACTTGCTTCGGAAGAAGATTGGAAATTGGAATATTTAGATTACAAACTTTCTATTAAAATAGTTTCGTCACTCGATGAAGCTATTGCTCATATTAACAAATATAGCTCGAAACATACCGAATCGATTGTTACAAGCGATAAACTTGCAGTTGCAAAATTTATGAGTTTAATAGATTCGGGAAATGTGTTCTGGAATGCAAGTACTCGTTTTTGCGATGGTTTCCGATATGGATTAGGAGCTGAAGTTGGAATTAGCACCAATAAAATTCATGCTCGCGGACCTGTGGGTCTTGAAGGTTTATTGATTTACAAATGGTTGCTTAAAGGTAATGGACACATTGTTGCCGATTATGCAAGCGGACATAAATCATTTACTCACGAAACGATAAAAAAGAAATTTAGTATTTAATAATTAATGCTTCGACAAGCTCAGCATGACAAAACCTTTGGATTCTGTCAGTCTGAGCTTGTCGAAGGGTTTATAGATAATTATATAAGCACATGAAACTTTGGGACAAAGGCACAAAAACCGACACAATAATTGAAACGTTTACGGTAGGTCGTGACCGAGAATTTGATCTTTATTTAGCAGAAGCTGATGTTTTAGGAAATCTTGCTCACACTGCAATGCTCGAAACTATCGGATTGCTTACAAAAGAGGAGAAAAATGATATTCATCGCGAGCTTAAGGAAATAATGAAAATTGTAAAAGCTGGTGATTTTATTATTGAAGAAGGTATTGAAGATGTACACTCACAAGTTGAATTACTTTTAACTCGAAAACTTGGTGATACTGGTAAAAAAGTACACAGTGGACGTTCACGTAACGATCAGGTTCTGGTTGATATGAAACTGTATATTCGCAAAGAACAAACACTTGTTTTAGACGAAGTAAAATCATTGTTTAATTTGTTGATTGCTCAAAGCGAAAAATTTAAAGATAGTCTTATTCCTGGTTATACGCATTTACAAGTTGCAATGCCATCGTCTTTTGGATTATGGTTTGGATGTTATGCCGAAAGCCTTGCCGACGATATTCAATTATTATTGTCAGCATATAAAATTAACAATCAAAACCCGCTTGGTTCGGCAGCTGGATATGGTTCTTCATTCCCTTTGAATCGTCAGATGACAACAGATTTACTTGGTTTTGAGTCGATGAATTACAATGTGATGTACGCTCAAATGGGTCGAGGAAAAACAGAAAAGATTACGGCTTTTGCTCTTGCATCTATTGGAGCTACTTTGGCTAAAATGGCAAACGAAATGTGTTTGTTTATGAGTCAAAACTTTGGCTTTGTGTCGTTTCCCGATAATCTTACAACAGGTTCAAGCATCATGCCTCATAAAAAGAATCCCGATGTATTTGAGTTGATTCGTGGTAAATGTAACCGTTTACAGGCTGTTCCTAACGAAATATCATATATCACAACAAATCTTCCTTTTGGCTATAATCGTGATTTACAATTAATAAAAGAAATTTTAATGCCATGTTTTGCCGACATAAAAGCATGCCTTCAATTGGCTTGCGTTATGTTTGAGCAAATAAAAATTAAAGATGGCATTATCAATGACGATAAATACATCTACATTTTTAGTGTTGAAGAAGTTAACAAACTTGTGTTAGAAGGAATGCCTTTCCGCGATGCATATAAAAAAGTGGGAATAGAAATTAACGAAGGTAAATTCTCACCCGAGCGTTCGGTTGTTCATACGCACGAAGGAAGTATTGGAAATCTTTGTAACGATCAAATAAAAGCGAAGTTTGAAGCTGTTGCTAAAGAGTTTGTTGTGTTTGAATATCTTGGATAAGTTTTGATTTTATAAGACACAGAATATCTTAGATATAAACTAATTTGAATGGTTAATGTTCATTAAAAGCATTGAGATTCAATGACTAAATATAATAATACTTCGCAAGCAGTATGACAAAAGTCTTGCTAATGGTCACCCTGAGCTTGTCGAAGGGCTTATAAATTAGCCGTTATAACCAACTTTTCACAAAGTAACATGAAATCTATTTTACTTGCAATATTTTTATCTTTCCCAATATTTATTTGGAGCCAAACACCAATTGATATAGCTGAAACAACCATAAAACTCGATGGTTGGAATGGTGAGCAAATATTTTATTATGGCTTTGCACAAGGCGATAAACTTGTTTTTAATCTCGAAGAGATTGATGGAAAAAAGCTAACTGAAATTGAAATCTCTGAATTACCTTCATCATCTCGATTTACCGACTACAAAACCTCCAAAATTGAGAATCAAATTATTACAATTCCCCAAACAGCCGTTTATAAATTTCGATTTACGAATACTGCTATTGGAGGACGAGTTTGTAAAATAAAAATCCAAAGAATACCTGAAAAACCATCGACCATTAATTTTAATTCGAACGTATTATGGCGAACGGTTAACGATACAACATACAAAACCGAACAAGAAAAGGTTCTAAAGAAAGACACTAGTTTTCAAGAAGTATATTCAAGTACTATTCAAATATCATCGAAATATGCTTTAAATGGAAATAAAAACTATCAAATTGTTGATTTTACATTGCCCGAAAATACTCATGCTTGGAGCTTTTATATTGGTATTGGTGAAAAGGGCAAACAAGAATTTGTAAAGGCAAACGACAACTTTATTCAAAGTGTTGCTAAAGTTATTTCTCATATTACTGACTATGGACCTTTAGCAGCTTTGGCTTTAACAGGAGTATCGTATTTCAATAAAGTACAAGGTGATGACAATGTTAAGTATTGGTTTTTAAAAGATACTGCAAATTTGCGTTTGTTTAATACAGATCAAAAGTTTACGTATTATAAAATGGGCGATGTTGTTACCGAGGCATCGCAAATGAAATCACCATTGAAAGGGGAAATATATCTAGCTTTAATGAACGATAATAAAGTATATCCTATACAAGTAACAATTAAGGCAACAGCAGTTTTGATTAAAGATGTTTGGACTGTTCGTACTGTTCGAAAAATGATAAGTACAAAAGAAAGACAGGAAGCATATTTGAAAAACTAATACTTTTACTAATATTCTTTAGAACAAAAATAAATCTCCCAATTCACTTTGCAAAGAATTTACTCCCAAGTTTGGCGGTCGGCTTTGCCCATAGTCGTCAACCTAAGGAGTCAAACCTTATTTTTTTCAAACCTTAGTAGAAAATGAATGTTAAGTTTTTAACCTTATTACCTTATTGAATGACATATAATTAATAAGGTTTACATCTCTTGAGGACTTTGCTACTAAGGTTTGAGAAACAAGAAATAAGGTTTTACTTGCAAAATCACTAAAATCACACTTATTCTCAATATAATACATTTCTTAGCTTGACGGATATCTGCTCTTGCTTCGAATATAGTTGTGATGTAATATTTAGTATACAACCTAAATTAATGGGTTCAAACAACCTGCAATTAAATAACTATTTCCATCGTTTTTCGCTCCATTGTTCCCGCTCGGTTTTCGTGAAAAATGTCCAAGCTACAACTCTGCTAATTTTGTTACCTTGCCCCATATTTAAGGTTTTAATATCAACCACATTTGCTTTTTCAAGAGCATAATAAATAGCATCAAGAGTTTCTTGTTTTGAGATGAGCGATGAAAACCAAAGACATGATTTAGCAAACTGCTTACTTTGATGAATCATTTCCATTACAAATCGTTCTTCACCACCATCGTAGCACAATTCGCTTTGTTTTCCTCCAAAGTTTAACACAGCTTTTGTAACTTCTTTTTTGCTTAAATTAGTCAATTTACGAACGTTTCCAGTCTTAGCATCTTCCATAGAGGCATGAAAGGGTGGATTACAGATGCTTATATCTATTAACTCGTCTTGTTTTATTATTCCACGAAAAAAGTCTCTGTAATTAGCTTGTAAACGACATTCAACGGCTGATTGTAAAATAGAATTAGTCTTAATTATGTTATTTGCTGATGCTAAAGAAACTGAATCAACATCAGAACCAATAAACTTCCAACCATATTCTTTTACACCAATTATTGGATAAACACAATTTGCTCCAATACCTATATCTAAACAGCTTACTTTATTGCCTTTTGGAATAACACCATTATTACTTTCGGCAAGTAAGTCGGCTATGTTATGAATATAATCGGCTCGGCCAGGAATTGGAGGACAAAGATAGCCATCTGGAATATCCCATTCCGAAATATCGTAATACATTTTTAACAATGCCTTATTCAAGGCCATTACAGCTTGCGGATCTGCAAAATCAATCGATTTGTCATTGTATTTATTTATTATTACAAACGATGCCAATTCGGGACTGCAACTTGAAAGTGCATCTAAATCGTAACGTTGATTATGTCTATTTCGCTCGTGTAATTGCGATTTTACTTTGGGATGTTCCTTCTTTACTTCCACTTTTGCTTTTTTGCAAAGATAATTCAAATGATTATATAAATTGGATCATATCTGATTGCGTTAAAATAAAAATGGTTCAAAGAAATTTTATTCAATGAACCATTTTATTTATTCCGAAACTAATTGGCTTAGTCCAAATATCCTTGATAGTATTTTTCGAGATATGCTTTAAGAGCTACTCTCCAATCTTGCATTATATTAATATTTCTGATGTCAAGCTTTTTGTTTATTAAGCGTTCGCATGGAGGTCTTTCGGCAAAATAAATGTCTTTGAAATAGTCCGAAGTTACAACGGTTATTTTGATTTCCTCTTCTTTGCCAAGTAATTTTAATAACTCTTGCGATACTTCTAGTCTATCGGTTTGTCCACCGCAAACCATGTTATATAAGCCCCAATATTCTTTTTCAATCAATGCTTTTACATTTTTTGCAAAATCGTGAGTGTAAGTAGGGGTTCCATCTTTATCATTTACAATGAACAATTCTTTTTTGCCATCCTTCAATTGTTTCATGATTTTTTGGATGAACTTTTTATCCTTATTAGGGCCAGCACCCATCATCCAACCTGCACGGCACACAAGGAATCGTTTAGCATTTTCGCAAACAAAACGTTCGCCCATATATTTTGAACGAGCATATACTCCAAGAGGATTTGGAAGATCCCAATCGTCATAAAGCTCTTTTTTACCATCGAAAATACCAGCAGTGCTAATATATAACATTGGAATATCAAGTTGATTTGCAATGTAAACTGCATTTTCAACCGACATTGTGTTGGTTGCATAGGTGTCATCAGAATTGTTTTCACAATATTCTAAATCGGTATAAGCGCCTAAATGGAAAAGATAATCGGGTTTAAATGCCTCAACATCTTTTTTATAACTATCAAAGTCACGAAAGTCGATAAACGACAACCACGTGTCGTTTACATCTTTATCGGTACATTTTAGTTCATATTCATTTTTAAATTGCTCGTAAAATGCTTCACCTAACATTCCGCCACATCCGGCAATATATATTTTCTTCTTCATAAAAAGATATTAAACAATGCTATTTTCAAGAGGCAAATGTAGGATTATTTTTTAAAACTTGAATATTGATTTAGGCAATATCCAAGTTGAAAAGATATAATCCTTACTTGAGAATATTCAAGTAAGGATTATATCAATAAATAACTAAAAAAAAGACTCATAGTCAATATTCAAACATGTTAACGTAATCGAAAACTCGTAATTAGAACAATTACTTCGTAATTACTATTTTGTTTTGATACAATGTTTCTCCATTCTTAGTTGCTATTACAAAGTAACAACCAGATGTCAATGATTCTATTGAAATATTTCCATCAACTAGTTTCGTTGAAATAACTGTTTGACCTAAAACATCGATAAATACTATTGTTGCTGAAGTTGGTAGGTTTGAAATTAGTTGGTTACCAGAAATATAAGCAGTATAAGTATTGTCGATAATTGATGTTGCCGTTTTTATAACTTGCGAAGAATTCGAAAGTGTTTTTGTAAATAACGCAAGAGTACTTCCATTTTTGGTTTCAATGTTTTCATCAACTAAGCTTAAAACAACACTTTGTTTTTTAAAAATTGTATCGCTTAATTTAAAGTTTAAAGTATTCTTATTTATTGAAATAGAAGCAATGGTAATTGGCTGTCCATTGGCAGTTACAGTAAAACTACTTGGATCGGGAGCTGTATTTACATAGGCATTAAAATCGACACTTAAACTTAGTCCTTTTGAACCAACACTAGCATTTGTAATAACTCCTTTGGGTAAATGATTGCCATATTGAATATCGATATAATCAAAATTTACAGGATCTGCCACATCGGTTATTTCAATTGTATGATTCCCTTTTTTTAAGCTTTTCAAGTAACCATATTGCAGAAAACTACTTATTGATACTGTCTGAGGAATTGCAATTGTATCAATATCTGTTGAATCAATTTTTACAATAATTGAAGTGTTCCCACTTGCATATCTTATGTTGAAAGAGAATAAAGTGTCTTTCGTTGCAATTATTCTATATGCAATTTTACTCCCAGTATTAAATTGCAGATATTTCCCATTCGAAGCAGTTGTATCTGCTTTTATTGATGTAGTTCCAATTGAATAATATAATTTCTCATTTTCAACTTTTGCAGGAATTGTAATTCTTGGTGGAGGCATTAATAGATTATTATTCAATGTACTTGAAAATGATTCTAAATATGATCCATCGCCAGCTTTAATTTTCCCATTATCGACAAACCAAATTTTAGCAACATCATTATATTCTATTTTTTTATTTAAGTTTAATATAGCTACGACTCCCGATGTTGTTGTTTTAAAACTAACCATCGTATCGTTAATACTTACTTTTATCGCACTCAAATCGATTGTTGAAGTTAGCATTTTATTAAATTGTAGTTTTATTCCCAATCCTTGATTTATCATTTCAGATGTATTTACTGCGAATGAATATTTTGGACCATTATTTTCTATTGCATATTCATCTGTTAATTCAAAGGAAATGGCATCTTTGAATGTTATTCCATTAAAAATACCTTTTAATGTATCTAATATGGTTAATCGTTTTTGTAAAACAATAACTAAACTGTTGCTCTTAGCAATAATCGAATCAATTCCTATTGTTTCACTCTGATTCTTAATGCTTATATCAGTTTTTTGAGCTTTAGTGATTTCTTTAGAGAATATACATGTAATCGTTTTTCCATCAGCTTGTAATACAGCATTCAATACTGTAGGTTTTGAACCTTTTAGTATGTTCACAATTGGGAATGAATTTGTTGGTTCTAACAAAATACCCGTCATGTCGTGAAGCACTTGTTTGTACGACACATTCAATTCGGTGTATTGCGTTTGTAATGCATCTTTTAAGATAATAATTAATGAGTCTTTACTTATTGTAATACCATCAATTGCAATTGTATTTCCCGCATTTTTAACACTAAAACTGTCTATGTTAAATACTTCCGACTTAAGTGGTAAGCTATAAACAATAGTTATTTTCTTTAAATCTGTAGTGTCAGTAATTGCTTTCGTAATATCAGGAGTTACGTATGGTTTAAATACAAAATGTAAAGCAGAATATGCAGGTAACGAATACGTGCATTTTCTGTATTCTGATATTGTTTTTATTGAATCGCGTTGTGATATAGTTGCTGAAATACTGTCAAAGCCAAAAACTTCTGCATTTTGATACAATGCATCATTAAACTTAAATGATGTATTTGTTGTTGTTGACATTTTATTGATAATAATCATGTGTAATTTGCCTTTCTCATCAGTACTTGCAAATGTTGACAAGGTGTCGTTTGAACTAGTTAATGACTGTACCGACGTATTGCCAAAAGCAGAATATTTACCATCGTAATTATTATATAAATCAAAGGCAGCTTTTGAATACGTTTGAAACATCAACATAGCTGATGCATACCATTTTGATGCGAAAAATACGCCTTCACGACCATAAACACCCAGCACATCGGCCAAAGCCAAACCCCCAGAATAATGATTTTCGGTTCCATAACGATATTCTGTAATTGCGATTTTTGTTCCAGGAAAATGTGAATCAATAGATGTTTTAAGTCTATTTAAAAGTTGAATAGCTTTTGTTCCATTTTCAAAGCCACTTTTTTCAATATATGTTGGATCCCACATCGAGCGTGGATTCTGCAATCTTGTTTTTATTGCTTCTCTTGAAATGGGTTCTACGCCACCTTTTGTATTTACTATTTTAATCCCATCGGCTCCCGATGCTTCTGGATACCAATGAATATCAACAACATCAATTAATCTTTTTCCATTTTGAGTTGACAGTACATGCATTGTATCTAAATACATAGATATAAACCATTCACTTTTATATTTCGAGGAGTAAATACTGCTCCATAAATTATCGTTACTATTAAAATTTTTACAAGCATACCAGTTTCCTAATGCTGGTCCAAAAACTAATGCTGTAGAATCAGCCGATTTTATTGCTAAACTTGTTTGTAATGTTTTATCGATTAACGATGCTATTTTTTGAGGTGATTTTTGAGCTTTGGGATGACTCTCGTACCATAAATCTGGTTCATTATCTATACTATATGCGTTAATTCCTCCTTTATTTGCAAAACCATGCATCATTTTTAGATAATGTACATATTCATCAATATACACAAAACTATCTTTTAAATTAGGGATAATAGATAGTACATCATTTTTCTTTGCTACAACTTTAAACCAAAATTTACTTGGAGCAGTTGATGTAACGGTACCAGCTAACCCAGCAACGTAGCCTTGAGCCTGCACTGTGGTTAAGAAAAATTGATTGTAAGCACGTGCCAAATTATGTCCATAAGTAGCTACAATGCCTGGTCCTGTTTCTGTTGTAGGAATTCCCGATGTTAAATATGAATCGGATATATTGCTATAATCTACACCCGAATTCGACATGCCTGTTTCCCAATTATACGTTGTCCAACGGTTGCCACCTTGTCTGATAGATTTGATGGTACTATCGTTATATGTACCGTTTACTCCATAAATGTAAGGGCTGATTGCATGGCAATTTGTTTTTGTGGAAACCGTAATCTTTGTACTTTGAGCTAATGCTGTTTTTGTATTAAAAACCTGAAATACAAAAAACAATACATATAAGTATGTAATACTGAGTCTAAATTCTTTTTTCATAAGTGTATTTAATTATTATGGAGATACAAAAGTACTACTTTTTTGTGTCTTTAAAACAACACATAATGTTAAAGTGTTATTAAATTTTAGTTAAAACGCTTGTTTATGTAATAAAAAGTATTTTACTTTGTTCTCAAGTTCATAATTAAAAATTAATGTTTAACTAATAAATTGAAAACTCTATGAAAAAAGTTTTACTAACCGTTGCAGGTTCTATGTTAGGAGTTGCAATGTTTGCAGGTACTCTAACTCCAGCTGACTCAATCAAAGCGATTGTTGACTCTTGGAAATCTAAATTTACTGCTACACAAAATGTTAAAGTGGTAACATTAGATTACACCACAGATACAGTAATCTCTCCAGTTTTGAAATCAGATGGAACAATTATCAACAAATCATTTGAACCACAAGGTAATGCAGCTACAACATTAAAAGCATATTATGATGCTACTGAAAAGGCGTTACGTTTAGATTACGACAGATCTGGTGCTGCTGGTGCTAACTGGGGTGACTATGTGTTTAACTATTGGATTACAAAAAAATCTACTGATGCTACAAAATTTAATCCTTTTTACAATTCAACAGCTTGGGCTGATAAAAAAGATGAAATTTCAGGTGTAACTCTTGATTTAACTGATACTAATAATCGTGTTATTACAGTTAATTATAAATTAGTTGGTTTAACTGTTGGTGATAGTGCTGACTTACGTATGGACTTGTTCGATGTTAACGGACGTTCAACTGGTGGTCACTCTGCAAAAAGAATCATTGGTGGTAAAACACTTGCTAATGATGGTGGATATCATGATGCAACTTTCTATTGGAATGCATCAAAAGATTGGGCTAACTTAGAAAATGAAGTTGGATACCAAGGTACAGGTGATGCTGCATTAAACGATGCTGCTCAACAATCTTTCTCTGATGGTTACGATGCTACTTGGTTTGCTTGTTCAAACGGACGTGGATGGGGATTAAGTGCTGCTTCTGCTGAGCCAGGATTATTCGGATTTAAACCTAATAGTGCTTATGCAACAAAGGATAATAATTCATTCTTCACAGGTGATGGTTATGATATTCCGTTAGATTCAAAAAATATGATTGGTTACAAAATCATATTAAACGATGGTCCTTCTTGCGATTTTCATGATAATAAATTCTCAGTTTTAATCAAAAAAATTACTATTGGTGATGCTCTTTCTGTAGGATCTAAAACTGACGAATCAATAAACCCACACCCAATTACTGTAGATGCTCCAATTGTTAATGCTGAAGCTCAAACTCTTAAAATTGGTCAAAGTGGTTCAGTTTTCACTTTCGATGGAACTGCTGATATTGCAAATTCAATTGGTGTTATAGTTGTTAAAGGTGCTGTTAATACAGTTGATTTAACTTCTTTTGCTCAAGGTATTTACTTCATTACTATCAATGGATTAACTGCAGAAATTGCACGATAATCTCAACTTCTTATAATATTGAAAGCCGGGTTTTGCCCGGCTTTTTTTGTTTATACTGCTATATTTAAGATAAACAGCAAATAACATTAGATCTATTAACATCAGATTTTTAAGTGATCGATAAGTTACCTTTGAATGACGTGATTATTGCTAAATAAAAATGCTTCGACAAGCTCAGCATGACGAAAGTTTCGCCTTTGGTCACCCTGAGCCTGTCGAAGGGTTTATGAAGACAGAGTAATAATAATCATTTTTTGTTTTGCTGATTATATTAACATTTAGCTGTTTAAGTCCTCTAGGCGAACTAATCTTTATACACAAAATTAGAAGAAAAAATCATTGCCGTTTGGCTTCACAGACTGTGTGAAAACTAAAAAAAACGTTAAATAGAATTGTTTATGTCATTCTTATTCAATATATTTAAGTATATTAATTCGATTTAGATATGCATTATAA
>Ga0302286_10001758_pt1 | contig 15659 bp, 14 predicted proteins | sample III_Fen_E2_3_FD_198765 | JGI IMG/M metagenome (GOLD analysis project Ga0302286, IMG submission 198765) | Peat permafrost microbial communities from Stordalen Mire near Abisko, Sweden - III_Fen_E2_3 | ecosystem: Environmental > Terrestrial > Soil > Wetlands > Permafrost | place: Sweden: Abisko...
GTGGAAATCATTGTACCGCAAATCTGCAACAGGCGTTTTCGTCCTATTTTCATGATAAAATAGTCGGCTACAAATCTACCGGTGGCCATCATGATCATGAATGAAGTATAACCCAGGATGATCAGCGAATGCGGTGCCTGTACCACATCCTTGAAATAGATCCCGCTCCAGTCGAACATGGCCCCTTCGCTGGCCATGCTGCAAAAGCCTATGATTCCAAGTTGAAGGAGCACACTATCGGGTTTATTGAAGAATTTCCGTGGTGTTTCACCGGAAGATATTACCGGTTTGTTTCTTACCAGAAATGGATAGTTCACCCAAACAATCGTCCACACAATGAGGATTACGGTCACAAAATGCCAGTATGGGGGAACTTTCAGGTTAATCATGGCCAATCCAATCAGTGCACCTGTAAAGCCTGCGAGACTCCATCCACCGTGAAAGGAAGCCATGATTGGGCGCTCATATAGGCGTTCTGCTCCTATTCCCTGTGTGTTGATCGAAATGTTGCACATATTGCCCGTCAGTCCGAATAGAAACAAGGCTATGGCCAATTGCCAGCCCGCCTGTACTAACCCAACATTACTCAGGCAAATCGTATATGCCGGCAGAGCAAATAACAGCACCCGGTGACTTCCAAACCGAGTGACCAGTTTCCCCGAGAAAGGCATCATCAGGAATTGCCCGACCGGCAAAGCAAACAATATGCTGCCAAACAGTGCATCATTCAAATGCAGTGCGGTTTTAATATCGGGTATACGACTTGCCCAGGAGGAGAAACAAAGCCCCATGCTAAAATAAACAAGCGCCACGGCTATTCGAATACGCTTTTTATTGGGCATTATCCCTTCCTGTCCTGTTATTGATTTGTTTTCTGTCATTCCTCTTCTGAACGGTTATTTACCGGTACAAAAGTAGGAAAACACCCTGATTAATGATTTATATCACTAATTAATGATTGTTCGTTAAAAAATTGTGCCTATGGAATCCTCCGATTGTTACCTGGAAGATTTTTTTATAAGCCTGATTTTCCATGCCAGATCAATACTGATTAAATGTTCGTATTGAATAGGATTAGTTGTATGGAGCCTAATAAACGTTGGTCGGTATATTAGTCCGATGTAGAAATTATGCAAAGTTTGGAAGTACGTTGAAAACAGTAACCCTATTGAATTGTTGCTTTTACTAACCGGCTCCCTGGTAGGGGGAGGAGCATCTCCCCATGAAGAATAACTAAGATTCCAGTTATTCCTTGTGTATGATAACCCATAACCAACACTGAACCGTTTGATTTGATAATTTTCAGATAAACTGAAATAGGATGAAGTCATCAACTCATATTCGCCGCTTAAATCAACTGCTGCGGGAACAGGTAGAAAGAAATCAGTTACTGCACTGGCCGAGAAATTTAAATATCGATTTTTACTGTGGTAATAATCAAGTCCCGCTGAGACGCCCCAAAAGCCCATATTTGATCTTACGCTTTCATTGTCAGGCTTTAGCCTGAATTGATTGATGTACGGCAAAGATAAGTGCAAATAAACTTCACCCTTCCTATTGTCCTGTCCGTATTTAAAAAATTCATTTAAGGTGTCGGATGAGTTCAGATAAATTCGGTCTGGATAAGTATATCGTTTAGGGTTGTGCTGGTCAATTAACATTCCTAATCCATAGTTATAGAAAATGTTAATGTAGTAGGCGCCTGAATTCTTTGAATCTATATTAACTTCCTTCTTTAAACTGTCGGTTATTGCAATCAAAATGATTGGTTCTTTGCTTCTCTGAACAACTATCCGGGCTTTATTGTCAACCGTTTGAACCGTATCTTTATTGACTACAATTCTTGACGGTTTCGTAACAGAGACAGCAATATTCTTATACGGTTGGTTCATGATGGTAGCACAAGACAATAAGAAGCAACTCATTATTAAGATGACAATAGTAATTTTCATGGTTTGGATTGTATTTAATGATACAGAAGAAAGACAACTCTTTTGAGAAGTTGATTTCTTTGGATCGTTAACTGATTATTTCAGGACAAACCGGTATCCTATCGAAATAGCAATTGGCAACAATTCATTTTTAAATTCAACCCCATGATTGTCTTTTAGATCATCCATATAATCGTTCACTTCCGATTTACGGATGGGAACCAGCAAAGCCATTGACCAATAGCCCCTGTTTTTATGTTTGGAATGGAAATCCATTCCAAATCCAATGGTCGGGCCATAAAACAATTTGTCGTACTCACTTGCACCCGATACCTTAATGGCTGCATTGTAACCATACATGATCAGCGCGTAGGGATCGGTATCATGCTTCTTTGAGATAATCCTGAATTTTGCTCCTGCATTATACCCTATACCCCCAAGTGCATAGCCCACTCCGCCAAACAATCCTATATTTTTATTCGGATATACCAGCATATTGGCGCCTAATCCGCCAAAATCGAGTCCTCCACCAAGACCAAATGAGGATCTGTCAATGACTCTGGGCACTTGAATACTATCCTGTGCAATTAAATTGAATGAACTTAGAAACAAACAGATGATGATTGTGATTTTTAGCTTCTTCATGATTTAAAATTAATATAATGATGTTGATTAAGGTTTATACAGACGATGATAACATATTCAAAATATTGCAGCAAATAGCATCGTATTCATATAATATATTTATGCTAATATTAAGACTTAACTTGTCATCTATACTTCAGAAGTAGAATAAAATGAAATGAATTTTCACAAAGGTAGTATGGTATTTGATATGTTCACTAATAAAAGTCAGTTCTTTCACCCGATCGGCAAAGAAGTAAGAAATAAGAATAAAATTAATGTAATATCACCTCCATACCACATGCCACATTATCCCCAATGATCTCGTTCAGGAAAAGTGTTTATCTCTGTCGTACCATTGTTGTACCTCTATCGTACCACTATCGTATATAATTCGAAACAAATACGTATATATTTCGAATATAATTCGAATATAATTCGTAGTTGTTCGAAATATATACGTATTTGTTTCGAATTTGATTCGAATTATATACGACAGTGGTACGACAATGGTACGATAGAGGTACGACACATGTGAAATGCAATCAAATTGCAATACCTTTTCAATACAACACAGGAACAGGAGATTATAACCAATGAACAGAACCCCAAACGGGCTCATGAGTAATGCCGGTTAGTTGTAGCAGAATTTCGGCATTTTGAATAGGAGATGGAATCCTTTTCTCCATTTTACAGACTACTTTAACTATCAACTAAGATTTACTTCCGGCCACAACCGTATAACATTCTTCAGGGTTCAGGTATTGTTTTGCAAGAAGCATCAGCTCTTCGGAGGTAATGTTGCGTAAAATCTTTAAATACTGGTCGTAAAACGAATAATCGAGGCCGAAATCATTGATGGCTTTAAAACTGGCGGCCAGAGCAAACGGTCCATCGAAATCGCGCAGGAATTCGCCAAGCAGATAACTTTTCACGGTCTCCAGTTCATTTTCAGAGACTGGTTCAGTTTGCAGCTTTTTCATCTCAGCGCTGATTTCTATCAGGGTTGGCTCCACATTTGCGTTGCCCACTTCGGCTGAAATAACCATATAACTGGCCTTTTTGAGGGTCAGTACAAAACTGCCGATTCCATAGGTATAACCTTTTTCTTCCCGGATATTGGCCATCAGCCGTGAACCGAAATAACCACCCAGGATAGTAGCCAAAACCGATAAGGCATGATAATCGGGGTGGGTTTTAGGTACCCAGCTCTTCCCTACCCTTATAGCAGATTGAACCCCATTCGCTTTTTCAATCCAATGCCGCTTTTCCTGATAGGGACAAATGGTATATTCAGGAATATTTATTGGGGCATTTATCCAGTCATCTCCACCAAAATGAGCATCAAGCAGGTTAATGACTAATTCGTCAACCTTCCCGGCAACAAATATCTGGCAGTTACCCGAGTGATAAAATGAATGATAGAACTGAAGAATATCTTCACGGCTGATCAGATCAAAGTCTTCAATTTTATTATTAATGGCATACGGATGAGCATCCCCAAACATCACCTGTGTGAATTTTTTCTGGCAGAGGGTACGCACCTTCTCGTTCTCAAGCAGGAATTTCTGTTTGTTTTTGTCGATTAATACCTTGAATTCATGTTCAGGAAACACCGAACGTTTTATAAGATCTTCCGTTACATCCAGAATAGCAGGCAAATGTTTTCCCAGACTGATTACATTCACGAAGCCCTGATTCTGATCGACTACCAATTGAATGTAGGCACCGTAGAAATCGAACTTCTCGGCAATCTCGGATGCAGGATAGTTTTGACTTCCCTCCTCAAGCATTGAATTACAAATACTGGCTACAAGGTTTTTAGTCTGAAACCAGGTTCCTGCTTCAAAAACAAAGTCGATTTTCACGACATCCTCTGTTCCGGCATTCACAAAATATACCGGGATTCCATTTGAAAGTATCCTTTTTTCGGCCTGAACAATATCAATGTGATCGATTGGATTAATGGGGGGTTGTATGTTGCGATTCAGCATAAGTTTACTTTTTAGCAATATAATTAAGTACGGAACAGTTTTCAGGTATCAGAATATGTTGCGATACTTCCCTGATTTGTGCTGCTGTCACCGAACGGTAACTTTCAACCTGTGAATTGATCAGGTCGGCATCTTTCAGTATTTCGTTGGTTGCCAGGTTCATGGCTTTGGTGAGGTAATTCATCTCACCATACACGATGTTGGCTTCGAGTTTATTCTTGACTTTCTCCAATTCGTATTCACTGATCAGGTCCTGCTTCATCCGGTCTAGTTCCCGTTCAATAGCTTTTCGTGCAGTTTCGAGAGATACGCCATTGCTTGGTTTTCCTGAAACGACAAATAAACCAGGCTCATAATCTCCTGAAAGGTAGGCATCCAATTCGGTGAACAGTTTCTCTTTCTGAACCAGGTTCACATACATGCGTGAGGAATTTCCGTTTGAAAGAACGTCTGAAATCAGATCGGTGGCATAATACATAGGATCGAGACGGTCAGCCATATGCCAGGCCAGGTAAATGGTATCGTTTGGCACATCACGCACTACCGTTTGTTCACGGATTTCAGTCTGAGCAGGTTCCTGCGGAATGTTCCTTGTTTTTACGTTTCGGTTTGGAATTGGCCCAAACCATCGATTGGCAAGGGTCAGGACTTCATCAAATTCCACATCCCCGGTTACTACAAGTACAGCATTATCAGGTGCATAGTGTGTGAAGAAAAAATCCTTCACCTGTTGTATGGTGGCCTTTTCAATATGACTGATTTCGCGTCCGATGGTTGGCCATTGATAGGAATGGACCTTGTAGGCCAACTGCCTGAGCAATGGCCATACATCGCCATAAGGCTGATTCAGATAGCGCTGTTTAAATTCCTCAATCACCACATTTCGCTGAACATCCAGACTCTTTTTCGAAAAAGCCAGCTCCAGCATACGATCTGATTCAAGCCAGAAACCCGTTTCGAGATTACTCTTCGGCAAAGTAAGGTAATAATTGGTGAGATCGTTTGATGTGAAGGCATTGTTGTCGCCACCGGCTTTTTGCAAAGGTTCATCGTAAGATGGAATGTGCTTTGAACCACCAAACATCAGGTGTTCGAACAAGTGTGCAAATCCGGTGCGATCAGGATGTTCGTCACGGGAGCCAACATTATAGCAAACATCCAGTGCTACCATCGGGGTGGTTTTGTCCTGATGGATAATGACCGTCAATCCGTTTGCTAATTTGGTACGTTCAAAATGTATCATAGAATGAAATAATATGTCATTAGTAAAAAGTAAAGAATAAAAACCTGAAGTTAAATGACAAAGCTAATAACACTTCCAATCAAAATTAGTTATGCAAATTATCCATTGTTTAATCATTTCAGAAATCAAATTGCTCAGTATTCATAAGGCTTCTGGCCTGATTGTATTCCTGAATGAGATTCGTTATAATTATTTTCACAGGCAATACTTCGGTAATCAGTGAAGACACCTGGCCAATTTCAAGTTCACCTTCTGCCAGATCACCTTCAAACATGCCTTTCTTGGCACGTCCGTGACCCAATAATGCTTTCAGGGTATCTTCATTGGCCCCTTCCAGTTCGAGCCGGTTAACAGCCTGAAAGAATTCATTTTTGATTAGCCTAACAGGTCCTATCTTTTTTAGTGCAAGCTTTGTATCCCCTTCTTTCAAACTAACAACAAGCTTTTTGAAATCAGAATGTGCCGATGACTCTTCAGAAACGGCAAACCGCGACCCGATTTGCACTCCATCGGCACCTAGAGCCATAGCAGCCAGCATAGCTGCTCCGGTTGCGATACCTCCGGCTGATAATATCGGCAGCGAAGTTACTTTTCGTACGGCAGGAATCAAAGTAAGGGTTGTTGTTTCTTCCATACCATCATGACCGCCGGCTTCAAATCCTTCAGCCACTATAGCATCCACCCCTGCTTCTTCACTTTTTAATGCAAATGCCGAACTTGAGATTACATGAACCACAATGATTCCCCGCTCTTTCAACCAGGCTGTATATTTTTTGGGGTTCCCTGCTGAGGTAAATACAATTTTCACCTTCTCTTCAGCAATAATGTTCAGGAGCGTTTCCAATTCAGGATAAAACAGGGGTACATTTACCCCAAATGGATTGTCAGTAGCTTGTCTGGTTTTCTGAATGTGTTCACGCAACATTTCAGGATGCATGGATCCTGAACCCAGCAATCCTAACCCGCCGTTATTGCTTACTGCGGAAGCCAGTCTCCATCCACTGCACCATACCATCCCAGCCTGAATGATCGGATATTTTATGCCAAAGAGTTTACAAATCCGGTTTTCCATAAATCGGTTAATCCTGTAATTCGATGTAAAGGTAGAAAATTAATAATGGATGGCCAGAATCGATCAAAGAACCTCTAATTTAAGGATCAATCGCATTGCATAATTTCGTATTTTGCAACGCCTATTTTATTATTCTTAAACCGATGATTCGCAAATACTTTTTCTCACTTCTACTGATAATAATTGCTCAATTTACTGCAATTGGCCAGATTACTTTCGGGCCTGCTGCTTCATACAATTATCTGAAGGGAAAGGATGCAGCAGACATTCCGGCAAACTGGATGACAGGTGATTATTCACCTGGCGGCTGGTTGACAGGTAATTCCCCTTTCAGATACGGCACCGGAGGGAACGGGGGCACCTGGCTTTCAGATATGAAAGGCTTTTATTCAACAGTTTATCTCAAATCCACCTTTTCTGCACAAAATGTCGCTTCATTAAAGGATGTTCTGTTTTCGGTGAATTTTAATGACGGCTTTATTATTTGGATAAACGGGGAAGAAGTCTTCCGTATCAATGCCCCTGATACCTTAACCAATACCAGTGTAGCCACCGATCAGCACCATTATGGAACATTTGAAACGTATACACTTCCCGCGCATGACCTGAGTCTGAATGAAGGGGTAAATACCATAGCCATTCAGGGGTTAAACATCAATGCAGCCAATGTTGATTTTTATCTTGATTTTGGAATCTCAGCAGCACTTATACTCCCACAGACCAGCGATTCACTGAAGGTAGCTTTTAGTCAGCCCAGCGGATTTTATACCAAACCGTTTGATCTGCAACTTGATGTTCCTGATCAGTCCTACGATATCATCTACACCATTGACGGAACCAATCCACAATCATCGGCAACCGCAATAAACGGCGGAAAGTCTAAAATAATTACTGTAGATCCTGCTAGTACTGATGGTCGGGCAAAAACCCCCTGCTATATCGTTCGGGCTTCACTTCAGCAACCTGGATTAGATCCATCATTTCCATATACACAGACCTATATTTTTCTCGATCAGGTGATGAACCAAACCGGCCCTGGAGGAAACTGGCCTGCTTCGGGATCATATGTTAACGGACAGACAATTGACCTTGATATGGATCCCGATATTACCAAAAGTTCTACCTATGCAGAACTAATGCAGGGTGCTTTGACCGACATCCCTTCTATTTCGGTTGTTGCCGAATTAAGTGATCTTTTCAACCCTGCAACAGGCATTTATGTGAATGCCAGTTTTCATGGGGAGAGTTGGGAACGAATGTGTTCAGTTGAACTGATCAATCCTTCGGGTGAACCTGGATTCAATATCAATGCAGGCTTGAGAATAAGGGGAGGCTGGAGCAGACACGGCAATTTTCCTAAACATGCTTTCCGGCTTTTTTTCAGAGAAGAGTATGGCGCCCCAAAACTTAGTTTTCCATTGTTTGAAAATGAAGGTGTGAATGAATTTGACAAGATTGATCTTCGCTGCGAACAAAATTATTCATGGGCTCATCCACCAGGTGATAACCAGGCCAGGAATACAGCCGTTCGTGAAGTATTTTCACGCGATACCCAACGCGATATGGGCCAGCCCTATACCCGTAGCCGTTATTATCACCTTTACCTAAATGGTATGTACTGGGGATTATACCAGACCCAGGAACGTGCCGAAGCTCGATTTGCTTCAAGCTATTTGGGAGGAAGCAAAGATGATTATGACGTGATAAAAATAAGTACCGAGACCAGTGGTATTGAAGCTACTGATGGGAACACGGATTCGTGGCAGAAAATTTACAACATGTGCCTTAAAGGATTTGCTAACAATGCCGATTATTTTGCACTCGAGGGAAAAGACCAATATGGAAATCCAAAAAAAGGTGGAGAGATCATGGTTAATATGGATAACCTGATTGATTACATGCAGCTTATTTTCTATACCGGCAACTTTGATTCCCCGGTTTCAGCTTTTATGCAAAATCAAGGTCCAAATAATTTTTACTCCATAGATAAGCGTGATGACAGATCAACCGGATTCATCTTTTTTGCTCACGATGCAGAACACACTATGATGATTGGACCCGAAGGGCCTGGTATTGGCATCCAGGAGAATAGGGTTACCATTCCCAATATGTCGGTAGCTAACTTCAGCAAATTCCATCCCCAGTGGCTTCATTTTAAACTTAGTGCAAATAAAGAGTACCGGCTGCGTTTTGCCGACAGGGCTTACAAGAACTTTTTCAACAAAGGGGTTTTTACGCCAAATGCTTTACATGAAAGATTTGCAAAAAGAGCTGCCGAGATTAACAAGGCCATCATCGGAGAATCAGCCCGGTGGGGTGATACATTTCGAACAGTGCCTTATACCATTGAGGACTGGAAGACTGAAATCAATGATATTTACACCCGATATTTCCCGCTTCGCACCGATATCGTAATCAATCAAATGAAAGCGGCCAGCTTATATCCTGGCTTTGACGCACCAGTCCTTCGAAAAGACAATGTCATTCTTGATTTGGACAGATACAACGTTACCGGTAGTTACCAGGTTAGCCTGTCAAGTCCGGCAGGTCATATCTATTATACACTCGACGGCACTGATCCCCGATTAATCGATGGGTTGGTCAATTCTTCAGCCAGGGAAATTGCAACAGGAGGAATGCTTACTCTGAATGGCACTTCCCTGATCAAATCCAGGGTAAAAAGTGGCGATATCTGGAGTGCTCTGAGTTCAGTCAAATTTCTGAGTACAACTGAAGACTACACCAACCTGAAAGTAACTGAATTGCATTATCATCCTGCCGACTCCATTGCCGGCACCGAGATTGTATCGGGAAAATCATTTGAATTTATCGAACTGAAAAATACAGGAGACAAGCCCATTAACCTGAGTGGTCTTAACTTCACCTCATCGATCACTTACCAGTTCAAAGACAATGAGGTTCTGGCCCCAAAACAGTTCTACGTCATAGCATCCAAACCAAAGTGGTTTTACGAGAGGCATTTCAGGATTCCTTCAGGAAACTTCGAGAAGAACTTCTCAAACTCCGGAGAACAGGTCACCATTGCCCGATCTGACGGAAATCCTGTTATCAGTTTTTTATACTCAACCGCTAATCCATGGGCTGCCTTACCCAACGGCGCAGGAAATTCACTCACCACCGCCCTTAGGAATCCAACAGGCGATCCCAACGAATCTACTTATTGGACAGCCTCAACTGTTTATGATGGATCTCCTTTTGCCGACGATCCAGGCATAACCGATTCTATTGATGATTTGCATATAGCGGGAAATATGGTTGCGATTTATCCAAATCCAACAAAAGGGCTTCTCTTCCTGAAAGTGGACAATTCAAAATCAAATGTACAAGTCGAAATCTATTCCCTTTCAGGGTCACTTTTTTATGAATCTTCAATCGTTGGAAATAGTATCATTGAGCTTAAACATCTGAATATTTACCCAGGAATTTACCTGATAAAGACAAAATGCAATAACCAGACTTCGGTTCATAAGGTGATCTATCAGCCGTAGATAGAGATTAAGGCATGTGGCAGTATAATTTTCAGAATGTACTTTATGGTCATTAAGTCATTAAGTCGTAAATGGTCATTAGCTTCGCTTCATTGGTGGTCATTAATAGATTCAATCTGACGCGAAGCTAATGGCCGCTAATAAACACCTCCAGCATACTTCTGATAACTGAGACTTACCACTGATTAATTTTTAAGCTTCTTCAGTAATTACCTTTTCAAGTTCTGTCGTCAGCTGGATCAGTGAGATTTTATGCAATAACTCACCATTGATTGCAAGGGATATATCACCTCTTTCTTCAGAAACCACGATGGTAAGCGCATCTGTTAATTCTGAAACCCCAATGGCGGCACGGTGTCGCAGCCCTAGTCCAGGATCAAGATCATTCCGCTCCGTCAAGGGAAGAATACACCGTGCGGCAGCGATCCTGTTCCCAAGAATGACAACTGCCCCATCATGCAGCGGGGTATTTTTAAAAAATATGGTCTCTACAAGAGCCGAAGAAATGCGGGCATTTATCTTCTCACCCGAACGGATAATTTCTTTCAGTTCCGAGTTTCGTGGAATGACAATCAGTGCCCCGGTTTTTGATCGTGCCAGGTTATCACATGCCCTTACAATTTCCCTAATCTGCAAATTGGTGGCTGGCTTAATTTTTTCAGAAGCAAAAAGCTTTTCGAGTCCTACGCTTTGACTAAGTTGATAATTAGTCCCGATTAGAAGTAAAAAACGCCTGATTTCAGGATGAAAGACTACAATCAATGCCAGTACACCCACACCGATAAATTGACCCATTATGGTCCCCAAAAGCTCAAGGTTCATCGCCTTAACAACCTGCCAGCAAACATATACCAGGAAAAAGCCGATAAAAATACTGAAGGCAACGGTTCCTTTAATAATCCGGTACATTTGGTAGAGCAAAAATGCCACCAGTAAAATGTCGATTACATCCAAAACCCTTATAGTGATAAACAACGTCATATACTGCAATTATTATAATGAAGTCCGCTTATTTTTCTGGTTACTCCTTTGGGAGTGTAATGTTGTCATTGTTGACATTTGTTGTTTTAGTTGACATAGCTGGTCATTGTATTGTCATTAATTAGCATTAATTGTAAAAACTCATATCAACAACTCTCAATTACAACAATCACAACCATTACAACCATTTCAACCAATATCAGCTACTGACCATCCACCACAAAGCAGTCTTTGATCTATTTTGATGTCGAACGAACTCTGTTCATTATACGAATGGCTTCAACGGCTTCGCGTACATCATGTACCCGCAGAATATCTGCTCCTCCCATTAATGCCAGAGTGTTTACCACCGTAGTGCCGTTTAACGCTTCATCGGCATTGGTCCCCAGCAATTTGTAGATCATTCCCTTACGTGACATTCCGACCATCAGTGGCAACTGAAATACCTTAAACGAATCCAGGCGGTTGAGTAATTCGTAATTGTGTTCAAGCAATTTCCCAAATCCAAATCCCGGGTCGATAATTACATCTTTAACCCCGGATTTGGTAAGTTGTTTTACACGTTCGGTAAAAAACAATGAAATATCCCGAATAATATCTTCATAGACCGGATTCTCCTGCATCTTAAGCGGAGTACCCTGCATGTGCATTAATATATACGGAACATCCAGTTTGCCAATAGTATCAAACATATGAACGTCAAAATTTCCTCCTGACACATCATTAACGATGCATGGGCCACACTCTTCTATGATTTTCAGGGCAACCCACGAACGATAGGTATCGATGGATAGAAAAGCATCCGGGAATTCCTTTTTAACAGCCTTTACTGCCGGTAATAGCCGGTCAATTTCTTCTTTGGTAGAGATTCCTTCCTTCCCTGGTTGGGTCGAAACAGCGCCTATATCAATTACCGTTCCTCCCTGATCAAGAATTTCTTCGGCCCGTTTTACAACCTTTTTATCGGTTTTGTATTTTCCCCCGTCAAAGAACGAATCGGGAGTTACATTGATAATACCCATCACAACTGGCTGTGCCAAATCAAGAATCCGACCGTTGAGGTTCAGGGTATTCTTACGTTTCAAAAATTTTGTAGCAGTTGTTGTGATTAACATACATTAAAAATTAGACCTTTTAAAATCATGTGTTTTACAAAAGTAAAATAAAATGCAATCAAAATACACATAAAATTAATACTTTTATAGCTCTAAAAATTAAGATAATCATGGATCAGACCAGCCAGCAATACGATCATGTCATTACAGTTTGCCAGGATATATTCACCAAAAAAATGAAAGATTATGGCATTGCCTGGCGCATTCTTCGCCCCAGCTCAATGACCGATCAAATATATATTAAAGCACAGCGAATCAGGAGTATTGAACAAAAAGGGATCAGTAAAATAGACGAAGGCATCCGCTCTGAATACATTGGAATCGTCAATTACTGCATCATGGCCATCATTCAACTGGAGAAAGGTACCTCCGAAAGCGATGATATGACCCCGGAAGAAACATTGAAGTTATACACGACCCACTTTCAGGAAGCCAAAGACCTGATGATGGCCAAAAACCATGATTACGATGAAGCCTGGCGGAACATGCGGATGAGTTCGTACACCGACCTGATCCTAATGAAGTTGAAGCGTACCAAACAAATCGAAGATAACCTTGGCAAAACCCTGATTTCTGAAGGAATCGAAGCAAATTACCTTGATATGATCAATTATGCCGTTTTTGCGTTAATAAAGATAGAATTCTAAAATTACTTTTATGATTAAACATATAGCCCGCATCCTGCTTGGATTAACATTTGTATTTTCAGGATTTGTAAAAGGCATCGATCCATGGGGCTCGACCTATAAATTCACCGACTATTTCAATGCCTTTCACATGCCCTGGATGGTCAACCTGGCCTTTGCGCTGGGGGTTTTACTTGCAGCCGCAGAATTTGCAATGGGAGTGGCCCTTATTTTCAACTTTTTTATGCGCATTACCAGTTGGTTCACCCTGGCTTTTATGACGTTCTTTACCCTATTGACATTTGTACTTGCCCTTACCAATCCGGTTACCGACTGTGGCTGCTTTGGCGATGCATTGGTAATCACCAACTGGCAGACATTTTATAAGAATATTGTATTAATTGCCCTTGCGATCTATATATTCATTCAACGAAAAAACTATACGAGTAAAAATGGCCCCCTGCTTTCAATTGCCCTAACCGGAATGACAATCGTTTTTTACTTCTACCTGGTCGTTTATTCATACAACCACTTGCCGATCATCGATTTCAGTCCTTACAAAGTGGGAGTGAATATTCCTGATGCAATGAAGGTTCCTCAAGGTGCACCCAAGGCCATTTATGAAAACAATTTCATTTACAAGAACAAAAAAACCGGTGAGGAAAAGGAATTCACCGAAGCAAATATTCCTTGGAAAGACACCCTCAACTGGAAATATTTCAAATCTGAAGATCCCATATTAATTCAGAAGGGATATACTCCGCCTATTCATGATTTCAGGATTGAGACCGCCGATGGCGAAGACATCAAGGACTTTTTCCTGTTCGACGAAAAAGAAACGTTCATGGTCATCTCCCCTAACCTGGATAAAGCCAATCACTTTGCCCTGCAGAAGATGGCCGCTTTCGCTGTTGAAGCGAAACGAAAAGGTTATAATTTCATCCTGTTGACAGCCACCGCACCTGACAGGTTTGAATCTTTCAAACGAGAGATTGGCGCTGAATTCGATTTTTTCAATACCGACGAGATTGCCCTGAAAACAATTATCCGTTCAAATCCGGGACTTATATTACTTAAGAAGGGAACGATTTTAAGAAAATATCATTTCCATGATATTCCTAAACCGGAAGAACTTAAGAATCAACTTCCCCTTTAGCAATACTAAAAACCTGAATTTAACGTTCGGATAAAAGGCCGACCAGATAAAATTATGCGCAAACTAATTATTCTAATTGCTGCTCTTGCATTTGTTTCACCCATGGCATTTGGCCAGATCGGCGGAGAAAATACATACGACTTCCTGAACCTGACTAATTCGGCACGTATGGCAGCCCTGGGCGGAAATCAGATCGCCATCAATGACTCGACCGATCTGAACGTTTCCTATAATAATCCTTCATTGTTAAGGCCTGAAATGAAAAACATGCTGGTAGTGGACTATGTGGGATATTTTGCAGGAATTAACTACGGATATGCTGCCTGGTCATTTGGAACTCCTCTCCCCGGCAATTTCGCAGTCGGAATGCATTACATTAATTACGGAAGCTTTATTGAAGCTCTGCCTGACGGGCAAAAGACCGGTGCAAATTTCAATGCAGCCGAATATGCGCTGAACCTTATCTGGTCTAATCAATATAAACGACTCGCCTATGGGATAAACCTGAAGCCTATACTCTCGTCATTCGAAACCTACCAATCTATAGGAATTGCCGCCGATCTTGGGGTAAGCCTGTTCAGCAAAAACCGATTTACAGTAATTTCACTGGTAGCACGAAATATGGGTACTCAAATCACTACTTATTATGATGGCGCCACGCGTGAACCTCTTCCGTTTGATCTTCAGTTCGGAATCTCCAAGAAGTTGCTCCATGCCCCGATACGTTTTGCTGCCACGATGCAGCATCTTCAGAAATGGGACCTTGCTAAACCCGTGATCGACAGCACTTCAACAACCGTTGCTATAAAGGAAGATAATTTCACCAAGAAATTCATGCGTCACCTGGTTCTGGGGATTGAGCTACTCCCCTCGCCCAACTTCACCATCCGTGCCGGATACAATTACCAGCTCAGACAGGAATTGAAGCTGGATGAAAAAATGTCCACCGTAGGCTTATCCTGGGGATTCGGATTTCGGATTTCACGTTTTCAACTCAACTACGGCTCTGTACGTTACCACCTTGCCGGATCGAGTAACCTGATTTCGGTTGCTATAAACCTCAATGAAGGTTTCAAAAGAAATCAGGCACCAGCGGAAGAACAAGTGAAATAATTAACACATCGGAATGTTCCCAACCGCTAATGGTCCGTTGACTTGATAATCGAAAATCCCTTATAAATAGCTGATACCATATCCATGCGTCAATCCATGCAATGCATCCGCTCTTAAAAGCGCATGGATAAGACCTGCCCTGCACACCCCTCCCCCAAAAGCCGTTCACTCAATTATCCTTTCTTAAAAGTTTGATCGTAGCCAGATTCGGGAATCCTTCGGGTGTTAAACGAGGTATATCCGAATGTCACCTTGTGTATACCTTGTGTATACCTTGTGTGTACCTTGTGTATAC
>Ga0302286_10001759_pt1 | contig 15652 bp, 13 predicted proteins | sample III_Fen_E2_3_FD_198765 | JGI IMG/M metagenome (GOLD analysis project Ga0302286, IMG submission 198765) | Peat permafrost microbial communities from Stordalen Mire near Abisko, Sweden - III_Fen_E2_3 | ecosystem: Environmental > Terrestrial > Soil > Wetlands > Permafrost | place: Sweden: Abisko...
TCTTTATTTCCTACATGATTCCAGGCCCAATAAGCCCAGGATTCAAAGTCATCCGGATCTAAAGCTATACCAAAGAAACTTTTAACATGAGTAATTACTGTATAAAAAGGGTATTTTTCCATTTATTAAGGTTTAATTGAATTATCACTTGGTTGATGCAAATATACGACTTGTCTGTAATTTCTCAAAAACTTTTCGGTTATTCTTTTCTCTATATCAGCAGAAAAGAAAGAAAAATAGTCACCACTATCTGGACAACATGCAAATTCTGAGAGTTGTCTTGGATCTTTAGGAATAAGAACAGCTGTAATTTCTTTCATGATAGGTGTATTAAAAACATACACATCATATTTTCCATTTCTATTAGCAGCCATATCTACCCAAACATATGGTTTATGTGCACGTCTAGTACGAAATTTATTGTAAATGAATGCACTATCTGTATATATTTTAAAAGGATTCTGTCTATTAGCAGAACCTATGTATTCTATTGCCTCTTCTCCAAAATCTAAGATTACTTGAGGTATCTCAAAATGCAGATAATTGGTTCCAGGCTTTACCACTCCACATGAAACAGGACAACGTTCTATTGGAAAACATTCTAAAGTAAGACATGGAATTGGAACTAATAAATCCTTTCTAGGTATTAATCCTTTTACCATATACTCTTTAATTATAGCAAGTCTCTCTGCAATTATAGCATCCTCTATATGTTCATGTGTCATTGGAACATTGGCATTTGTGCCTTTCAATCCTGAGACTATATTGTTATAGATAGCAGATGTTAATTGTTCTAGTGTCATAATTATATTATATTAAAAAAGGTAGATAGGTTACCCTACCTACCTTTCGGTTAATTAGTCAATATGTTATCTTATGCTTCAGTTGGTGGAGTTACCGCACCAGTTAAATCAGCACCAGAAGCTGCGTCAATAATAGTTAAACCTAAAACTTTTAGAATCATATCAAAGTTATATAAACCAGATACAGCACCAGTTCCAGATAAATGTCTAGAAACAGTAGGAGCAGCTGCATTTACATAAAGTACATGAGTTGTCTTAGATGTTGCTAAACCACCTACAGCAGAAGGATCCATTACACCACGTTCAGCTTGATACTCGAAAGTATATTGATTGTATGTGGCACCTGCAACAGGAAGTTCTTCTTGGTTTTCACCGAATGGACGGAAATTGTCAAGTGTTGGTAATCTATGATTTTTAAGCAAGTCAGTGTAATCTCCAAAAGAAGCTGTTCCAACTGCTACTGCAGTTACAGTTAATGGGATTTGAGTTGCTAAACCTGTTACTAAATCTAGAGATTCAAATGTGATATCTTTAAATTGAATAAAAGGGTTACCTACTGATGTAAAAATCAAGTCAGCAGTTGATGTAGTTGCTAGAACGAAGTTATCGTAAGTTGCAAAAGTTTTATTGAAAGCATCTTTTAATGCTGTTGCTAAAGTAGCAGCAGTTGTTACAGAAGCTAGTGCTTCAACATAGAAAGGTTTACCATAGGTAACTCTATCACGTGCAAATTGTCCATCAGCATATCCGTTAGTATTGATCTGTAGACCTACTCTGTAAAGAGTACCAGCTACGACAGTAGGGATAGTGATTTTACTCTGTGCTAAGGTAGCAGCAGTAGCAACACGTTTGTATACTTTTGATCCTTTAATGCTATCTGTAGTACCACCTACAATAAATTTGTTTAGGCGCTCAATATAAAGAGCTTTTTTAGTGGCTTCGATGCCCGGATCCCAGTTTACACCAGTTGCTGGAGCTGTAAGAGCTCCTAATAGACCTTTAACTTTTGTAAGGTCGTTTAAAATTGTTTCAGTTGTGAAATTAAACATAGTTCAAAATTGTTTTTAAATTAATAAAGCATTATCTATCCTTGTCTTGGAGGTATCATTGTTTGATTTAAAGGAATATTATTCTGCATTCTAGGATCTCCAGTTTGCTCCAAAACAAGTGCTGTTAATTTTTTGACTATCTCATAACAGTAATTCTCTGGGAATTCTAGTTTTTGTGAAATGTCTGTATCTGACTCTAACTCTTCGTATGTAAGATAGAGGTTTTTTGGGTCCGTTTCCTTAATAGTTTTATTAGGGAGGTTAGGCTTTTTTAAATAATCTATATATAAAGTAGTTGGCTTATAAATGCTTTTGTCTCCAACTTTAAGTTCAATCTCATAAGTAGTTGTAACAGTTAAAACAGTTTTCTGAAACTCATGCATGTATAAATAAGGCCTCTTATAAGAGGGTTTTGTATAGTAATCTTTAAATATACCTGAGTTTATCTGACTATCTAATTTAATTGGTACAGATTGCCATGTGTCTTTGCAGGGTGTAGTTCCTGTAGCTTTTGTAAAATTAACTACTCCACCTGGAAGTAAATGCCAGTAATCAGAAGGAAGTTGATAAAAATCTCCCTCTGATAGACCAGCGTTAATTAAGGTAGCAGAGCGTGTTAACACCCGTAAATTATCAGTGAGTAATTGGTTTTGCTCATAAAAAGCATACCATTGATTACCTGTTTCATTTATGGCTTTACCATATAAATAATTAAAAGACTCAAGTAAAAGAGAAGGAGCCTCGACTTTATTAGTCTCCGTTAAAAGGTAATCATAAACTTCTCTTGATGTCATAATTATTATTTTTTAATTGTTTTTGCTTTGTATGTTTCTGGGGCTACTGCTCCAGGAATAGGTTCTGGTGTTACGTCTTCACCTTGCTGACTTTTAGCATAATTACTTAATACTAAGTCAGGGTAAGTTTCTGCTTTAATGATTCCTACCATAGTCTTATTAGCAGGCTGTTTAAACCAATTAATAACTGCTGAATCAGCACTTCCTAAGATAGTATCTGCGTAATAGAATAATCCATTTCTATTTAGAATAACATTCTTATCTATAGCGTCAAGTAAGAAGATTCTTAATTGTGTATCCCCACCTGTGTATAAATCAATAATTTTTTCTGGATCTTTCTCTGCAATAGAATGTAGGAAATCTTGGATATCACTGATGGCACTGCCTTTCATTTCATGTCCTAAGATTCTTACCTTTTGGTTCAATCCTTCTAGAGAATCTCCAAAGATAAATCCGATTGCTTTATGTATGATAAGTTTTCTGTTGATTTTGATTTTAGCTTCTTGACCTGGACGTTCAATGTAAAATTCTGCTGTTCCGTAACGCAATGCATTACCATCAATAGTTAGATTTCCAAGTACGTCTTTTTCTGTTCTATCCTGAGCAATTCTCTTAGAGTGTTTGATAGAGTCCCATTGTGCAGCCTCTACTTGATCAGTTAGGTTAAATTCTTTTCCGTCAGTAATTTCAATGACATCCGTAGATTTCACATAAAATTTACCTGATTTACGATCCACATCTGAAAGAATCATGTCTCCTTTAGAGTCCACTTCTCTTACTGAATCTGGGAATCGATTAGTTTTAGGATCCTTAGCAGGTTCCATGTAGCATTTAGTAATTTTAAATACGCTACGAATAATAATTCTGTCTTCCATATTAGTTCAATATTATTGTTAATTCCGCAAATATAAGAAAAGTTTTTCAATTAGTTGCAAAATTTTAGTAAAATTTTTTAAAAAAAAGAAAGGGAGCATTTCTGCTCCCTTTAATCTGTTGTATTTATTACTGTTCCATCATGATGAATGAACGGTAAGGATTGTAAACTCCAATACCTGCATAACCCATGTGAATAATTTTACTACCTGCAACAGCAGTATTTACATCACCTGAGGTAACACCATCCATACCCCCAACACCTTTTAGTACGCCACGAATAAATTCGCCACCTTTTAAGGTAAACATTTGAGCAGCAGGAACACCTGAAGTTTTATCTGATGTTAAGTCAATACATAATCCGTAACCTTTATCAGGGTACTCATAAGTTAAACTTCTATCAACGTGGAATGTTAATTGGTTACCACCGAAGTTATAAGTATCAAAGGTTGCCCCTACTTCTACCATACCACCGGCTTTCTTCGAGTAGAAGAATACACCATTAGTTTTCCAGTCTTTAAGATAATCTCTAAGAGTTCTTTGGATTTGTGTCCACATTTTTTCGTTACATACAAATACCCATTGGTTACCAGTTGGTTCTTTGGCACGTTCACGCATTGTTTCAATCATCGTATCAAACGCGTTGATAGTTAATTTAGCGTAAGCATATTTATTTGCATATCTTTCGATTTGTGCGATAAGTCCATCTCCCATAGGGATAGCACGTCCTGTTTTTGGATCTGTAATGGTACATTTACCATTCTTATCATAGTTAGATTTCCCAAATAACATACCTTGGTTTCTAGCCAACATGAAAGATTCAAGACATTCCTGTTCTTTTTTCTTCATCTTGTAAACGACTTCTTTGAAGTTACCGTTATTAGAAGCATCTGGTTGTCCAATTGAAATAAATACATCTTCTAGAGCAGCGAACTGACTTGAGAAAGATACATCATTTCTATGAAGAGAAATATGATTTCTATGTCTTTCAATATTTGATTGGTACTTAGTGTAACCTTCTTCTGATAGTTCAGGGTGGTAGTTAGAAATCCAACGTGTAGTTGAACCGACTTGAGTTCCTGTAGTATCCAAAATAGTTGAGTAATCTGCGTCAATTAATTGTACAATTAATTCCCAGTAATTATCTGCTTTTCTAAGAGGTGAACTCTTAACAAAACATTGCTGACGAGTTCCTTCGATACGGAATGTATCATATTTCTCGTAATATCTTTCTTTGAATGCCATGATGATATCAGAACCATTCAATCCTGTTCCCGTAGGTACAGCTGCAAATTCTACACGTTTGATGAAATTAACATCGATCTCCCATTCAAATACCATTGCATCAATGTTCTGGAATTTAGAAGCTTTGTTTTCATTGTAGTAGATGTTCATCAGCGATTCTGTTAAGAAAGACGCTGTTAGATTTGGATACATTTTAGAGACGATACCTAGTCTATGAGGGCGAAGTCCAAGGAATTTTCCAAAGTCTTCATAAGTCTTAGTTTGGCCCATTGAGGGTTGCTGACTAACAAAATTAGTTACTAAAGCCATAATTTAATTTATTTTCGTTATTAATCGTTTATATTATATAAGTCATCAAGATGGGTGATTTTTTGAGTTGGGGCCGCTTGTCTAGTTTGTGGAGTTGTTCTTATTCTATTTACAGGAACAGTTGGAGTGCCTTTTACAACATCTTCTCTTCCTTTTTGAAATGAACTTTTTCTAACATTTTCTATTTCTTTTGCATAATATTTATGTAGAATATCAAATGCTTCTTCTCCCTTTGCTATAAACCATGCTGCTCTAAATAATTTCTCAGGGTCATCTAGTGCCTTAACTAACGGAGTTACACCGTTTAAATCTCTATCTATTATTAAGTTTATCACATCTTCTTTGTCTTGTTCTTCTAAATCTATACCGAACATATCACTAGTTTTAGATGCTATGTCGTTTAATGTAGAAGTTATCTGTTGAAAAGCCTCTTCTTGTGCTTGAGTTTCTTGAGCGGATACTGCTTTTCTATCTTCTTCTTCTAAGGATTTATATTCATTCCTTATTTTATCTACTTCCTTTTTAAATAAATCAGGGCTTTCTAAAGCTTTTGTTAGTTTGATCTCCAATTCTTCATTGGTAAAGTCATCAAATTTAGCTTTTAAATCTAGTACATATAATTCTTCATCTGAGTAGCCATCTATTTCAAATGTGGCTTGTTCTCCAGTAGCTTTAAATTCTTCTACTGCTGTTCTTCTATGGTAATCTATTAATTCATCAAGAGTAACATTATTCTCTCTTAAAAAATTAACAGCTTCTACTTCTTTATCTTCCAATCCAAAATTCATATCCGAATCACTAGATTCTAATAATTCTAATTGTTCAGCTTGAGTAAGAGAATTAAAATCTCTAACTACTTCTGTACCATCTTCTTCTTCAAAAATAATTTGAGTAGAATCTACTATACCTTTATTTTTTAGTAAAAGTGATACAATATCTGAATCTGATGGTTGGGTTGGTTGTGTTTGATCTTGTTGATTTGTGTCCTCTTCGCGTATCTGTTTGATAGTAGCTGTTTCATCAAATTCTGCATCATCTGCACCATCTAATGATCCCAATTCAATTGGACTTAAATCAGGATTGGTTCCTGCAAAATCGTCATCGTCTGTTAGGTAACTATCATCGATAACCTTCATTGTTGTGTCTGTCATATTATTTCATATTAATTAATTCCGCAAATGTATATTTATTTATCCACAAATACAAATGTTTTATTAAAAAATATGAAATAATTTTACGACATAAATTATACCCAGTAACCGTCAGGAGCAGCAGCACAAACTAAAGCTTGTGTATTAGCAAGTACCCATGTAACAAGTGGTCTTATTGCTATCTGAATATAGGTACCTGCCTCACATAAAACTGGAGTCTGTGGTTTCCAAGAAATAGGACCTAATGAAGTTCCAATTGGTGTAGTAATAGGTACATTAATAAAACCAATGATAGCTCTTCTTACCCCTTTAACTGGAGTAGTCTGTGTAGTAATAGCTTCAGCTGTAGCAGGAGAAATATTAGTACAACCATAATTAAGTTCTACAACACATGGAATAGGACCTGCATTTGTTCCCGCAACTATTCTTGAGGTCATAAAGAAATCCATACCAGTCAACATAATACCTTTAGCTGGTGAGATAGGTGCTGCAATTACTGGAGCTGGAACTAAATAACTAAACATAATCCAAGCTGTATCAGCAGTTAATGATGGCCCTGTGGCATTAGAAGTTGTTTGATATCCTCCTAAACCTGCAACACCAGATGTTCCTAGAGCTACTGCAGAAACAGTAGTTGCTGTGGCTGGAATAGCAACGTTGGTAATACCAGCTGTTAATGTAGAACCAGTTGATACTCCATTAGAAGGTAAAATCTGACAGTGTTCTTGCATTAAAGCCATTCTATGTGCAAACGGTAAAGCAGTTTCCATATCAGCAATTGATACACTAATTGAAGAAATATTTAATTTCTGTGCTGTCAGTGAATTAGCAGAACTCATATATAATCTTGCATATATAAATAATTGCTGCGATGCTGTTAAAGCCGGTGTACTATTATTTTTTAAATCATAAGAATATACCAAGACATCATTAATCCAAAATTCGCAACTATCATCATCCATGAAAATAATATAATGGTTTACTTTAGTAATATCAAAAGCAATCAATGCTAATTGTGTTGGATTTACTATTGAATTTACAAGTTCAACGTTGTTGTTCATAACCACACAAGATAAACCTGCTGTAGTATATCTAAAAAATACTCCATCTGTTGCAGTAACATTTACTGTTCCAGCTGTTAATCCAGCTCCCCATTCTACTGTTGTGTTATTAAAAGAAGTGGTAGCTATAGAAGCTCTTATTTCTACATAAGTCCCAAAAGCTGAGAATGTTTGGAATGTTTTCCAAGACTTTAAAATACACCCTTTAGTTGTGGCAACTGAACCAACTGCATTTAGAGTTAAAAACCCACCAGCCTGTACTATTGTAGCTGTATCTAAGGGTGTTGCCCACTTACTTGTATTAATTACTGTACCAGAAAATATCTCATTGAAAATCATATTATCTGTTCCTACTCTTACTCTAAAGTCACCAGACACATCTACTGGTAAAACTTCTCTTATACCAGTTATAATTCCTTCATCATGTCCTCCACCTAATGCTGCATATCCAGCTTTATTAGGATTAGTATTTAAAGCCACATTTAATTCATGATCAGCAGTTACATTTACTAAACCAGCTGTATCGGAACCTCCTTTTATTGTTATCATTTTATTTTTATTAAATTGTTATTATATATTGTACTGTATGATTTCCACTGGCACCATTAGCACTGTTTGCTCTTATATCAAATGAGACATTATCTATTATGTTTTCTATATTGAAAGTAACTCCTGTGACTGCAAATTCATCTAAACTTGTCTCTGGAGTAGCTATTGGAATAAAATTAATTCCTTTAATGGCAGATCCAACTATCGTAGAAGCAGTTACGGTAACTATAGTAAATTTATTTTCATTACCAAAGTCTAATACAGCTTCTCCAGATAAACCTGCTACTATTGTTATTCCTCCATATTCGAAAGCTCCAATATCAGGAAGGCCTACTCTAGTCTTTCCTAAAAAATCAGTAGTAACTCCAACATCTATACCAGCATTAATAGCTGGAGATGTACTTTGTAAATTATAATCAAAACCAGCTTCATTAACAAAGAGAGGATCTGTATTTATTAAGTTTCCTATAATAGTACAACCATCAATTGTAGCTCCTACATAAAGTTCTCCATTTCCACCATATGCTATATTATTTTGAATAAATACAGAAGCATATGTATAACCAACTTGATATATTTGTATTACATATTGTAAGTGATCTTTGAATATATTATTAGTTATTCTAACATTATTCATAGAACCCCACATCATAACATGTCCAGCATAATGGAGTTGATTATTATCATGTAAAGTATTGTTTACAAAGTCTAGATGATGAGTAGTTTCGTCATTACCTGAGTAAATTTGTAAAGCAAATCCGCTGACAATGTGGTGAAATACACAATTTTTTATTGTAAAATAAGAACACCCATTAACATATATTCCATGATCATGGTCTGTATAAGCAACAGCCGATGGACAGCCTTCTTCTGGATGTAATCTTCCAATGTTGTCAAAAGTACATCTCTCAAAAGTAGTATAAGAAGCTTGGTAAAAATAAGTAGCTCCCAATCCAAAATCTGTGGTAGTACAAACTCTTCCTAAATCATGTAACCATAAATCTCTAAAATTTAAATGATGATGTGCTTCACCTGTAGCTATCGCAGTTCCACCTATATTTCTTATTTCAAAACCTTCTATATTTAAATAATCTGCCCAAATACTTAATCCAACTTGAGTATAATTACTTTGTCCATCAAAAACAGCATAACCATAATTTCTAGCTTTATAAGTAATATAATTACCAGCAGTTCCTGATGTAGTTAATACTGCAAAATCATCTACCCCAGCTGTATAAAGACCATCTTCAAAAATTACTGTATCTCCTGGAACAACTCTAGTATTTGCATAGGCCAAACTAGCCCATGGTGCACTAACAGTTCCTGCTCCTGCATCTACTCCTGTTGGAGATACATAATAAATAGGAGTTGTAGTAGGAGTTGTAGTTGTGCTTCCTAAAGCAGTTTTAATATTAGCCCAAGTCCATTTATATTTTGTGCCGGCTTTTTCGATTACAAATAAATCTGTATCAGCTGGTGTACTATTTGCTGTATAAGCTGCAATTCCACCTATATATCCGGCAGTTGCATGATTTCCCCATCCATATGCTGAGTTCCAATTAGCTGAGTTATCAGTTAATGATGTACCCCAAACACTTCCTGCAGAAACTGCTATTCCTACTCCAGGATAAGTCATTCCTCCTCCTGAATATTGTGGAACATTTAATACCCCTGTGGTAGATGAATAAGTAGCCGCTCCAGAGGATCCTGTAGTAGTTAAACTTATAGCACCTCTTGCTAAGGCATTTGTAAATCCGACTGTAGAGGAAGGTGCAAAATCTGTTGAGGCACTATTAGCAGCAGTACCAAAGGTTCTTTGTGCTAATACGTTGGTTCCTATAACTAATCCTAAAGAAGTTCTTGCTGTAGCTGCATTTAAATTTGTAGTTCCACCATCCCAGTTATTTCTTTCTGAGTAAGCTGTATTCCAATTAGTAGAGTTATCTGTTAATATAGAGTATACTCCTGCGGAGGCTCCTCTTAACATTATACCTTGTGCTGTAAAATCACCATCTTGTACTACATCTGCATGCGAAGTTTGAGACGTTAAATATCCCATTCCTGTCCAAGGAGTACCAGTAACATAAACTGTTGTATCAAGACCAAATGTTCCAGCTGCAGTCATCTTTATTAAAGGAGATCCTGTAGTCCAAGTTAATCCAGATAATGAAGTTAAAGAAGCAGAACTTGCTTGCTTTGCACTATCATTACCGTTTAATTTTTGTATAGCTTGTAATATAGTGTCAGTTGCTGCAACTACACCACTTCCAGAAACATAACCTGTGATTAATTTACCTGTTACAGTTGCTGCTGAAATTACAGTAGCACCTTGAGTTCCAGTAACATCTCCCAAAAGTGAGCCTGAAAAATTAGTTGAGGTACCCGAAGAAGTTATATAACCTAATCCAGTCCATGGTGTTCCAGTTACGTATCCCATACTTGTCCAAGGAGTCCCTGTTACATAACCCACTAAAGCATGATTGCCCCATCCGAAAGCTGTATTCCAGTTCGCAGAATTATTAGTTATAGAAGTTCCCCAAGCTGAACCTGTAGACAATGGAATACCAACACCTGGCCAAACCATTCCTGATCCACCTGAATATTGAGGAATGTTTAAAACACCAGTAGCAGGAGTGTATGTTGCTGCACCAGTTGTTCCAGTAGTTGTTAAAGATATAGCATTTCTAGCTAAAGTATCTGTATAACTAACTGTTGAAGATGGAGCCGCTCCTACTTCTGAGTATGTATAAGTAGGTTTAACGCTATTCTTTGCCCAAGCATATACGTCTGAGGCTGTACGACTGTCTGTTAAACGAGAATCATTTCCTTGAGTAACAGTGCCGGCAATAGTTCCAAAGTTTTTATTAAAAGCAGTATTCTTACTAAATACTGGTTCTTTTCCCCCTAGTGCTGTAGCTATTGTAGTGGCAAAGTTAGGATCATTTCCTAAAGCTACAGCTAATTCGTTTAATGTGTCTAATGTAGTAGGGGAAGAATTTACAAGTGCAGAAATTGCAGCAGAAATATTAGCTGGTGTAGCTTTACTGTCAAGAGCAGCTTGTAGAGAAGTTATCTCGGAGATTCCATAAATAGGTTTACTTATGTTTTTAGCCCAAGAATATACATCAGATGCGGGCCGGCTATCTGATAAACGAACGTCACTTGTAACCACATAATTTGCATCATTGGTAAAAGCACTTACATTAGTAGGTTTCCCAGAGACTTCACTCCAAGAAGGTACATATCCTATTGGTCTGTATAAACCAGCATGACTCCCCCATCCAAATGCAGTGTTCCAATTAGTTTTATTTTGAGTAGTTATTCCATAAGCTGGAGATGCTACAAAAATAGGATCTGTTTCTGCAGGTGGAGGTGGTAAATTATCTATTTTAGTTTCTAAAGCAGTATCACCTAGTGTTATAGTAGCATTTATGTTAGTGGTCAGAGTATTTAATATCTCTCTTATACCATTCTGACTAATAGTATCATTAGTAGATGTTCCAAGTACTTGTAAAACATTTAAAGAGGCTGGATTATATGGGTTTTGTAAAGGAACCAGAGCAATCTCTTTAAGAGTAAAATCTATTTGTAAATGAGCAGGGCCCCCTATAAGTATAGGGGGATGAAACACAGCAGTACTAGAAGTTGGGGTGATTGCTGCACCATTAAAGATTATAGGTTCGTCCATACGTATTCATAGTATTGTTGTTCTGTTAATAAATTTGTTTCGAACGCTTCTATAAATAGTTTTAGATTTTTATAAGGAAGTGGATTACCTCTATTATAAGAATCTAAAACTTTTATAAAACTGTTGATTATTTTAAGTTCTATTTCACGCATTACATCCACAGTTTAGGTTTACATTAGTGTTACAAATATTACAAGAAGAAGTGATAGATTCAATAATATGAAGTGCTTGATATACTAAACCAAGTTCAGCTGAATATTTAATCACCGCTAAAGACATTTGTAATAAGTCTTTGATTTCTTCTTCATTGCGGGTAGTCGTAGTAGTACTAGATAATTTACTATCTAATATTTTTCTTAGTAGAGTTGAGTAACAGTTCTCCATATCAGAGACAATTATCACTTTTAATGAATCTTTTGTTAAAGCAACATTATCTAATAATGTGCTAATATCTGAGACTAGTACTGTATTAAAATAAATATTTCCACCAGATATATAATATCCTGTAGGAGAAACTACCGTTGAGATAGGTACTTGATGTAGTTCATATAGACCATCTTTTAAAAAGTCATATATAATTTCCTCATTGGTTTTAAAAGTTGTTAGTATAGTTCTAACTCCTGTGGAAGCTAGTGAAGTAACTATGGTTACCATAATTTGGTTAGTCAATGTTACTGCAGCAAGAGTGAATCCGGTTTTAGTATTTATTATGTTCATCCTATATTTTTAATTTCGTCATTACCTTTGTTAGTATCTGCTAGTTGTAGAACTTCAGCTTGTATTTGTTTTTCTTTTAGAGAGATCTCTCTATCCTTAAAGTCTTTATCGTCTTTCAACTTAGTAGCACCTTGTTCTGTTTTCATCTTAAGTTCATTCTGTTTTAACTCAAGATCAGCTTGATTATTTTTAGCAACTTGATCAGACAATTGTTTAACTTGTGTTTGTGCTTCTTTAATTTGTTGTTCATATTGAGCAACTTGTTGTTGAAGATTCTGTAGAACTCCTTGAGATTCTTTTTGTTTACGTAGTGAATTAAGTCCACTCTCTTTAAATTCTGTTAGACTCTCTGTTGTGATTGTCTCAAACATTAATTCAGGATCTACTAATCCACCCTCCATTAATTTCATTGTAAGTTGTTTTATTAACTCTATATCTTTAGTGATTTCCGTAGAATCTCCTATATGAATATCATGATCTGTAAATGAAAGATGTTCTGGGAGTACTGTAAATATTCTTGTTAATCTATTACCTAGAATTAATGATCCCTTAAATTCTTTCTTAAGAGAAGATTTACATAAATCTAACATATCAGTTAACATCTCTTTTACAACGCCATCTAATGTATTGAAATATTGTTTAGTAATGACAGCAGAGTTTCTCATGCCAACTTGTACATTTGTTACAGCATCTCTCTGTTCTATATCTCCTAATTTTTCTCTGAAGACTCCTGTGATTGCTGAGCAAATATCTTCTGTTTGTGTTATAGCTAATTGTATAGCTTGTATTGCTTGTCCCGAGACTGTATCATCAAATCCAGCAAAAGTTGTATTCATAGGAACTCCTCTACCTTCTTGAGCAGAGTTAAATAAAGCTTTACCAGCTTTTTTATAAGCACCATGTTTAAGTAAACGTTCCTCCGGAGTAGTTCCTAAAAAGGTAGGTACTAAAGCCACATCAATCCAATCTCCTTTTACACCAGAGTTTGCTATTAGTGTGTCGCGGTACCAATGTAATATATCATACTTATCTTGTAGATTAGCAGTAGCTAATACCATGGAGAAAGGTTTACCAGTTCTAGATATCATCTGTACTCCATTAATAGAGAGATTACAACTATAAGGATCTTCCATACTTCTACATACAGTATCATCCTTACCCATTCCTAGATAAATTTCGCTACCAATTCTAGCACCTTTATATCTATCCATACGATAGAATGTTTTATTTCCAACCTCTACCTTATTATTTTCTAACCACTCTACATAATATACTGGATACTTATTGTATCCCATATAATTATCATTATAATAAGGATATGTACCTGGAATAGTGGTCTCAACATTACTAACTATTCCATTAGATTCTGCTCTTATATAAAATACGTTGTGTGAGAAATTATCAAGATTTACACCTTGTAATGCTGCTAAATCATCCTTAGACATGTCATCTCCGAACTCATTAATAATCTCTTCTTTAGACATATATTTTACATACACTATTCTTCTAGACTTATTAATATAATTTGAGTTAGGATTTGTCTCTGGAAATACATCAAATGGGTTTAATACATCTGTGGTTGGAACAGGAGATCCTTTCTTAACTCTAGGTTTATAATAACATTGACCGCCAATAAGTATATCTTTAAAGAGAAGTTCTCTTTTTAAATTTAGATTTATCTCCCTAGATTGCATGAAAAATTCTAGCATATTCTGTGCTGCAATTTCAAACTCAGAGATAAAATCTCTCTTTGTAATTTCTTTAAGTTTAGCTAATTCTTCTTCATTAGCTTTATCAACTGCTTCTTTACCTTCTCCAAAAATAGATTCAATATTATCAGACAGTTGTATTTTAATTCTATTTAATTCTTCCGTGTAAATAGCTTTTTGAGCTTCTCTCTCAATTTTGGAAAGAGTTTCAGAATCTTTACAGGTAATCTTTGGTTTTAATTTAGTCTGTAATAACTCTCCTATCAAAGCATCTACGTGTCTACGTACTAAAGGAATGAATTCTATCGCAGTGGAACTTCCAATCCCAAAGTTTTCTTCAAGATGACGGAATTGATCTTTATCTCTTATACAATTATAGTAATTATATGCTTTACGTAAATAGTCTTTATCGTGTACTAATTCTGTAATAGCTTTATCCACACAACCTTTTAAATAGTCTTCTGAGGATTTCTCTTTTTCTGTATAAGATTCTGAATCATTATAGTTAAATATATTCATTATTTGAATTTTGTTGTTTTAATCCTATTAAACCATCCATTTTTAAACACTATAAGTCTAGGATTTTTAGCTATAATATCTAAATAATATTTTTCTCTGGCTGCTTTATATTCTTTTATAATATCGCCAGTATAATTATTTGCAGCAGTAGTAGTCATATTACCTATAGAACCATCATCTTGTAGATTTAAGATTCTCTGTAATAACTTAACTGCTGTTTTTGTTCCTGCATTTACACCGTGGTCAAATATATTAAGTTTTAATTCCTCATTTACTAACCCCTCTAAATGCAAAGGATCCCAAAAGAACTTTTTATAAAGTCCCCTGGAATCTTCTACTGTAAGTGCTTTAATATCATCCCCATCTATATCTCCATCATGATCAATATCCCCATCTTTTAAAGATAGGTTCTTCATAAACAATAGAGATATTCCATAGTTTGTTTGACCTCCTGGGTCACTAGGGTGATTCACAAAACCTCCCTCATGTTCTAATATTACTGTAAAGTAATCATTAAATTCTTTCATAATTTGTTAGTATTAAGGGAGTTTATAATTTATTCTTCTACTAGAAAGTTATCTAATATATCAGACATATACCATACTAATGGTAAATGTTTTACCTCATCCTTTTGTAGTAAATATAATTTCACTTCATTATCTTTTAATAAGAATTTATTATACTCATCTACTAAATTTTTGTGTTCATCTTTCTCTTCTTCTGTTAGTTTGTTAAAACTGATTGAATAAAGAAGTGCACTAGGTGTTGTAGGTTCCTCTTTTAGAATATCCTCTCTAAAAGAATATATTTTTCTTTCTAATTCAACAAGTCTCTCTGATGTACTCTCTTGAATAAGTTTAATTTCTTTTTCTAAGATTCTTAAGTTTCTTTTTAATCCATAATGTAGATATTGACTTTTTATTTCGTTGTCAATTAAATACTTGATTAGTGTGTTCAAACCTTCATAGAGGTTTTTTGTCATTCCATGTGTCATATTAAAATTTATTAGTTCATTAATTTGCAAATATACTAAATTTTTTATTAACAAATAGAGAATATTCTAAAATTTTAGAGCATCTCTATTTAATTATTACACTGTTGGATTAAATACTAAATCTATTCTATCTTGCATACCAGTCATTACTGCAAAAAGATTTCCAGTTGACCAATTACCATTAACAGTCA
>Ga0302286_10001761_pt1 | contig 15647 bp, 18 predicted proteins | sample III_Fen_E2_3_FD_198765 | JGI IMG/M metagenome (GOLD analysis project Ga0302286, IMG submission 198765) | Peat permafrost microbial communities from Stordalen Mire near Abisko, Sweden - III_Fen_E2_3 | ecosystem: Environmental > Terrestrial > Soil > Wetlands > Permafrost | place: Sweden: Abisko...
TTCCCTCATCCGTCCTAGTCAGGTGGGCGGGTGGCCCAGCCAAAGCCTACGCGGGTGGCCCAGCCAACCTTCAGTTGGTTGGGCGGGGTTTTTCGTTACGCATCACAGACTCGCTTTCCACAACAGGGTTCGCCGCACGGCCCCGATTGTCTTCCGTCAGCAACCGCGGAAGTTCGCCTAATACTCGCTCGGGCCGCGAGTATGCTCAACCTGCGAGACACCAATCCCGCCCAGCGGAACGCCACAGCGAAAAACGAAGAGCGAAAGGCGAATAGTCCTTATCACACGCCCACGTGACCTGCGTCCTATCGCGACTGTTGCTGTTCTTCTAACATCAGTCCCCAGAGAATGAGGGAGTACTGTCTCTTCTCGCCGACGAGACCGCATGCAGACACCAAAGCTACGGCCGCTCTTGCCAACCACCCACTCTCCGCACTATCTTCATCCTGCCATGCATCCGTCTAAATCCTTTCCTTTAAGGAATTTGCCTGTAACCCCCACGCGCTCAATATTTTGCGCGGAAAATATTCGTAACTTATTGAAAACAAGTATCTCAGGGGGAGGGGGGGAGGGGGGTACCTACCACTCTAATCTCACCCTTTGTCATCCTGAGCGAGGACACGCCGAGCGAAGCGTGTCCGAGTCGAAGGACCTGCATTTTGTCCGAGTGGGTGCCGGGTACCCCACTCGGCCTTCTTTTGGCCGGGTGGGTCTTTTCTTCGCCCTCGCTATCCTATTTACTCTCCCTTCCTTCGCCGCCCAGAGGCCCGCTGCCTCTGGTGAAGCCCAGACCGCGCGCTACTTCGAAAGCATTCGCAAGAACCCGAACCTTTTGCTGGCCTTCCTGCTCCAGATGCCCAAGGGCGGCGATCTGCACAATCATCTCTCTGGCGCGATTTACGCCGAGACACTCATCGATTGGGCGAAAGACCAGAATGCCTGCGTCGATCCCAAAACGTTTTATCTGACTCCGTCACTCAAGCTCTCGACCGGCGACCCCTACTGTCCCGCACCAACCGCGCTTGCAGAGACCGCACTCGCGAACCCCGTACTCTACCGCGGCATGGTGGACGCATTCTCGATGCGCAATTGGGAACTCTCAGGCCAGTCGGGCCACGATCACTTCTTTGATACCTTCGACAAGTTCGGCGCCGCCACCCATGGCAACACCGGTCCGATGCTCGCCGACACCGCCGCGCGAGCTGCCTCGCAAAGAGAGATTTACCAGGAACTGATGTTCACGCCTACCGGTAAGCCCTTCGGCGACATGCTGAACTCGGATGCGGTGAAGGCCATCCATCTCACCGATGACGCGTCGCCTGAAACTCTTGCCGCCATGCGCAAGGCGCTTTCGGAAAACGGATTAACCGCCGCAATTCAGGATGCAATCCAGCAAGCGAACCAGGCAGAAAAGATTCGCGACACTCAACTTCAATGCGGCACACCGGCTGCCCGCGCCGGATGCCAGGTCACGCAGCGCTATCTCTTCCAGGTATTGCGCGGCCTGCCGAAGCAAATCGTGTTCGCCCAAATGTTGCTTGGCTTCGAACTCGCCAAGGCTGACCCGCGCTTCGTGGGCCTCAACATGGTCATGCCCGAGGACTACTACGTCCCCATGCATGACTTCCCGCTCCACATGCGCATGATGCACTACCTGCACAGCCAGTATCCCAGCGTGCATGTGACACTACACGCCGGAGAGTTGGTCGAAGGACTGGTACCGCCCGAGGGGCTGCGCTTCCACGTCCGTGATTCGGTGGAGATGGCGGGTGCCGAACGCATCGGACATGGCGTGGACGCGCTTAACGAAACCAACGCGCTCGAACTACTCAACGAGATGGCCGAGAAGAATGTCATGGTGGAAATCTGCCTCACCAGCAATGACGTCATTCTCGGCGTGCGCGGCAAGAATCATCCGCTGCATGACTTTATGAACGCCGGTGTGCCTGTCGCCCTTGCCACCGACGATGAAGGCGTGTCGCGCTCCGACATGACGCACGAGTATCTGCGTGGAGTTGAAGATCAAGACTTGACGTACACAGATTTGAAGCGTATGGCCCGCACCAGCCTGGAGCACTCGTTCGTAGCGGGCGGCAGCCTGTGGAGCGATGGAAAATCATTCTTGCCGGTAAAAGAATGTGCCGCGGTGCAGTCTGGAGCAGCGCCCTCAGCGGCTTGCCAGAAGCTTCTCGACTCAAGTGAAAAAGCCCGCCTGCAACTGAAGCTCGAACAGCAGTTCCGCGACTTTGAAGCGCAGAAGCGGCCAGCTACAACAGGAAGCTCTCGGGCAGCAACTCGCTGACTTTCATTTGCCGCCGTTCGCCGTCGTGGTCGAACAACACGATGGCGCTCAGCCCAAATTCCGATAACACCTGGCGGCAGGCACCGCACGGCGAACAACTCTTCTGGTCGCGATTGACTACCGCAATGGCTTCGATGCTGATGCCTTTCGACAGCTTGCCTTCCACCACCGCGCGAAACACGGCGGTTCTCTCGGCGCAATTCGTGAGCCCGTAAGACGCGTTCTCTACGTTGCACCCAGTCACGATATCGCCGTTGCTGGTCAGCAGCGCAGCGCCTACATGGAAGTCGGAGTAAGGCGCGTATGCTTCCGACGCAGCAGCCTCGGCAGCGCTCCACAACTTGGCTTCGATCTCGGGTGTCAGTTTCGTCATGCTATTTGCCTGGCTGAGGACTCGTCTCACCCATTTTGGGTGTCGTCTTCATGTCCGGAAGCGCACTTGCCGGCTTTGGCGCAACATACGGAGGCGGATCGACAGCACTGTCCAGCCACGCGGTGTACCAGAGATTGCGCAGCATGTCCGCCCCGTTGGCCATGCGCTGCTCGATAAACTCACGCGACTGCGGAGTTCCCTCCCCCGCGAATCCGCCGGCCTTCTCCAATTGGTACACCTGCTCAACATAACCGTTCGACTTGCGCAGGTAGGCGAGATAATCCTGGAAGGGATTCTCCAGCTTCGTCGCCTTCTCCGGCACCAACGCCGCAAATTGCAGCTGCTTCTGGTTGGCCGCCACGAACTCACCTTCCATCTTCCAGTGGATATTCTTTGCCGTCGTGTATCCGTTCGGATTGGCAGTCGTCCAGCCGTTGTAGTTCACTGTTGTGTGCAGCGGATTAGCTCCGTCGGCCACGTAATGCCCCAGCCATCCGGCGTAGAAGATCGCATTGCGCTCGGCGAACTCCGTGCTCTTGTGGTCGCGCAGCGCATGGCGATATTCGCGGAACGCCACCACCAGCCGCCCATACACTTCCATGGTGATGTAGGGTTGCAGGCCAACCTTTTCCGGTAACAGCGTATCGGGCTTGCCGGGAGTCTGCTCCCGCTTGGCATTGAGCGCACGATAAAAGCTGTAGCGGTCCGTCGGCAACGTTATCCCCTCGACCAGTTCGAGGTCGATGAAGTGGTCCGGCTCCTGTGACTGCTTCAGCGCCAACTCCGATTTCTCGCGCCAGCGATCGGGTTCTGGCCCCAAGTAGGCCAACTGCTCTTCAACATTCTTCAAGAACGCTGGGACATCCGTGGGTAGCTTCTGCGCCGCCACGCGATTGATCATCATGTGGCCCTCATTGCCCCAGGGCCACGCCGAATTTGCCAGCAGCAGAATTGTGAGAACAAGCGGGATGAAACGCGATCGAATGAAAGCCATAACTATTTCGGACTTTCTGCCATTTTCGCACGCACTGCCGGCTCGGGCTTCTCCAGCTTGGCGAGGTTCGGCTCGAAGCAGCGCCGGCAGCGCGCTTCATACATACCCGACGTGCCCACGACGATCAGATCCTCGCTCGCCACCAGCCGTTGCGTGTGCTTAGCTGGATTGCCGCACTGCATGCAAATCGCCAGCGTCTTGGTAATCTCATCGGCTACTGCCAGCAACTCCGGGATGGGATGAAACGGCCGGCCCAGATAGTCAGTGTCGAGCCCGGCAATGATGATGCGCTTGCCCATGTCCGCGAGCCGAACCACGAAATCCACCAGTTCCATGCCCAGGAACTGCGCTTCGTCAATACCGATCACTTCCGTACGCACGTCGAGTTGCGCTTCCACGTCGGCCGAGTCGCGCACCGAAACCGAGCGGATCTTCAGATCGCTATGCGAAACAATGTGGTCTGCTGAGTAGCGGTCGTCGATACCTGGTTTAAAGATCTGCACTCTTTGGCGCGCGATCTCCGCCCGTCGCAGCCGCCGGATCAGCTCTTCGCTTTTGCCGCTGAACATTGGCCCGCAAACGACCTCAATCCAGCCGAGATTTCCTTTTGCCCAATTCATGCAATTTCAGCCGGCAGTCGCTCCTTCGCTTCTGCCAAATGCCCTTCTTCTCGAGAATATCGCACCGCAAGGTGCCGCTTTAGTTCGTCGAAACTAGCAAACACTTCTGTCGCGCATCCCAGGATCCATCCGCTGATGCGCCCTACCGGCAACTCCGTCACGAGATACACCGGAATTCCCCGCCGGTGGGCGAATGCAAGTTCAGCCTGCGATCCCGCGCCTTTCGACGCGTGCTCATCCCAGTACGCGACGATGTAGTCCGTTCGTTGCTCGATCCAATCCAGATCGTAGGCGATAATTTTGCGGATCGTCTGCTGAAAGCGCGGCAAGTCTGTGTGCTTCCACGCACGAAAACCCTGGCGCTCTTCGTCGCTCAGGTTCTTCTTTTCGTCTTCGGCGGGATCATAGACTTCATGCCCGAGCCCCCGCAGAAACGGAGTTATCTCCGCCCGCCAGCGCTTGCCGTGGTCTGGTGAGTACTCGATCGCGCCCGAAAGGTAAACCTGCATGAGGAAAAGTGATTGTCGTCTCTCGCGCTGGAAAGGTCAATTACGCTGGAGTACTTCGCTGAGGAAAACTGAAGGTAAGAACTTCGATTTCTTAAGTCTCCGCGGACGCTCACACCCTTGCCAAGTGAACCCCAAACCACTTTTGCCGGTCCTGCCAGGTCGTTTCCAGCTTGAAGCCACTCTCGCGCAGAATGGTCTCCACCATTTCCATAGTGTATTTGTAACTGTTCTCTGTATGGATGCGTTCGCCTGCGGCAAAAGTCACGTCCATGTCGAGCATCGGCAGAAACGCCTGCTGCGCACATACGCTCTCAAGGTGCATCTCCATTCGCGAACAAGGCTTGTTCCATATTGCGAGATGTTGAAACGCATCAACATTGAAATCCGCATCCAGTTCGCGGTTCAACCGAGCCAGAATATTCTTGTTAAACGCCGCTGTCACCCCTTGCGCGTCGTTGTACGCAGGCAGCAATACTTTCAGACTCTTCGCGAAATCCGTACCCAGCAGCAACGCATCCCCGGCTCGTAGCGACCTGCGAATCCGCCGCAGGATTCCCACGGCCTGGCTCGGTTCAAAATTCCCGATGCTCGATCCGATGTACAACACCAGCTTCCGCCCTGTGATCCGGGTCAGCGCGTCTACCCCGCCGGTGTAGTCCGCCACAATCGGATTCACTCGCAACTGCGGAAACTGCCGCGCCAACTGCTTCCCGGCTTCCTGCAATGCACTGGGTGAAACGTCGATGGGATAAAACAGCGCCCGCGGCTGCCGTTGCAAAAGTTCCTCGATGAGAACGCACGTCTTCGTCGCCGTCCCCGCCCCCAGTTCCACGAGAGTAAGAGACGGACCAGCGGCCTGCAGCATTTCGCCGGCATAAGCCTCGAAAATCGCCCGCTCAGTACGCGTCAGGTAATATTCCGGCAATTCCGTAATATGCTCGAACAGTGCCGACCCAGCCTCGTCGTAAAACAGCCACGATGGCAAGCGCTTCGGCGTCGCGCTAAGTCCCTCGCGCACCGCTGCCGCGGTGGCGTTGTCGGCCAGGAATCGCATTGGTTTGCTAGTCGCCATTGGCCAACCTAATCCCCATGAATTGCCACCTCGCGTGAGGAGGGAAGAAATTGCGGTACGTCGAGCGAATATGCGATTGGGGAGTCGCGCAAGAGCCGCCACGCAGCACCATCTGGTTGCTCATGAACTTGCCGTTATACTCCCCCACCGCGCCAGTCGCCGGTTTATATCCCGGATAAGGAAGGTACGCGCTGCCCGTCCACTCCCAAACATCACCGAACATCTGCGTCAAACCGTCGCGGTCAGGACCTGCCCGCGGATGCAGCGCACTACTTTCAAGCAGATTGCCCTCCACTCGACATCGCTGCGCCGCAACTTCCCACTCGGCCTCGGTTGCCAGTCGAGATCCCGCCCAGCGGGCAAACGCGTCAGCCTCATAGTGACTCACATGACACACCGGCTCTTCAGCGCGAACCGGCCTCATGCCGTCCAGCGTGTAGTTCCACCACTCGCCGTCGCGCTTCTCCCAATACAGCGGAGCGCTCCACTGGTTCACCCGGGCACAATCCCAGCCGTCCGAGAGCCAAAGTGCAGGCGTTTCATACCCGCGGCTCTGCATGAACTCCATATACTCGCCATTGGTCACCAGGCGCGATGCCAGCCGAAATGCTTGCAGATACGTGTCGTGCCGCGGGCCCTCGTTGTCGAACGTGAATCCATCACCGGCGTGCCCCACGGAATACACGCCCTCGGGATACGCCTTCCACCCCATCGCCACATCCGGTCTGGACGTCTCCTCGTCCGGAGCTTCGCGGTACGCGGGCCGCAGAGGATTTGCCGCCAGCCCATATTTCACATCAGTAAGGATGAGTTCCTGATGCTGCTGTTCGTGGTTCATCCCCAGTTCGACGAGATCCAGTACTTGCGGCTGAAGCTCCTGTGCCAGCAACTTATCCATCGCCTCGTCGACATGACCTCGGTACGCGTGCACATCGTCCAGCGTCGGACGTGACAGCGCGTGCCGCATGGCCCGCAACGGCCGATCGCCCACAGCGTTGTAATACGAATTGAAAAGATTGCGGAATGCCGGGTTTACCGTTACGTACTCCGGCAAGTATTCACTCAGTAGAAACGTCTCAAAGAACCACGTCGTATGGGCCAGGTGCCACTTTGCCGGACTCACGTCGGGCATGGCCTGCAAACTGTGATCCTCTACCGTCAACGGAACACACAGCGCGAGCGATGTCTGTCGAACCGACGCAAGGGCCGAACGCAAGCCTTGCCCTCTGCTCGTTTCCTGATTTCGAATTGTGGTAGCCGTTGCCATCGCCCTAATACGCGTTAGAGTCTTATATACGCTCAATCGCCTTCACTCAAGATGCCCGTCGCATCTGGAAGCTGCAAAACTTACATGAATTTGTAACGGATGCACAGTAGTTGTGGCTGGGCAGTGTGAAACCCGCACTTAATCTGATGCGGACGATCGGCGGTAAGTTGTTACGTTTTCTGCCCCAGCGAGGAAGCGCGCGAACTCTCAGGTTCCTCCACCAACTGGAATAAGGGTGTTCGATAGCGCCCATTCCAGTCGTTCCAACGAATCTTGAGCACTTCACTGCCCATTCGCAGGCCATCGCGTAGCGGATTGATCTTCGAGCGGTGATCATGGGCCCACTCAACCGCCACTTCTGTAGTCTTCAGCCGGAACTTCTTCGCCAGAAAGAGCAGTTCCGGATCGAACCCCCACCGCTCAATCTGCTGCCGCGGAAATATCGTGTCGATCGCCCGCCGGTTGAACGCCTTGAAGCCGCACTGAGTATCCTTATATCCCAACCCCAGCACGATCCTCAGCCCCAGGTTAAACAGCCGCCCGTACATCTGCCGAAGCAGTGGTTGGCGCTCCGTCTGCAACTCGCGCTGCAACCATCTTGAACCGATGGCCACGTCGGCGCCTTCAGACAACGCGGCAAACAGCTTATCCGCCTCCGTGATGGGGGATGACAGATCAGCATCGGTGAACAGCGCTACTTTGCCGCGTGCATGCAGCATGCCGTTACGCACGCTATAGCCCTTGCCGTGGTTGCCCGGGTTCTCCACTAGCACGATCATCGGATCGCCAGCCGCGAACCGCCGCACGACTTCGGCCGTATCGTCGCGTGAGCCATCGTTGACCACGATGACCTCGGCCTCCAGCCCGCGACTGTGGACGTACTCCAACACCTTCGGAATCGAGCTCGCCAGCCGCTCGCTCTCGTTGTAGGCAGGAATCACGATGCTGTGGGTGGGTTGGCTCATTGCAGTTTGGAGCGCGTGCTCATTGTATGACAGTGGCCTGAAGTGCCGGCACTGCCGGGAACGTCAAACCCGGTGGTTACTTTCGTAACTTGCGCCCCTACAGTCCCGGCGCTACGCTGGCATCAAATGCGCCACCTATTCATTTTCGCCGTTCTCATCACTATCGTTCCGCTCCTCCACGCCGCCCCCAAGCCCCGCGTAATGAGCTTCGGGAAACCGACCGCCGTGAAGCTTCTCCTTGGCCCCTCTGAAGAAAAATCTGTAACCATCACGGTGCGGCCACTCTTCCTCGATACCAAGCTCAAGGAATACACAACCGGCCCGTCACACGACATCACCGACCGCGTCTTCGTGGTGCGCCGCGCCTATCGCGTCAACGACTCGCTGCCCACCGAATCTGGATCCCGCTGGCTCTGGCAGCGTGGCGGATGGTTACTGGTTGACCGCAGCACCGGACGCATTACGCAACTGAAGCTTCCCGACTTCGACCCCTACTACTCCGACGTAAGCTGGTACCGCGATTACGCTGCCTATTGCGGAGTCGCCGACGATGGCGAGCGCGTCTCCGCCGTCGTTACTCAAATCACCAGCAAGAAGCCTCTCTTCAAGAAGCAACTTGAAAAGCTCGCTGGAGAGTTGCCGGCGGCGGTGTGCGAAGCTCCGCTGTGGCAGCGCAACCCCGCGCGCGTTGCCTTTGCTCCCGTCGGCGGCGAGAAGCTTTCGGTCGACGTGAACGGCCGCTTCGTCGACGTCACTCCGGACACCCCTGCAGAAGAATGACGTAAACTATTCGCACCCTTCGCCTACGCTCAGGACAAGCCTTGAAGTCCTTCGACGACCTCATTCGCGCCGCTGAAATTGCCCACGGCCACATCTGCGCCGGGCAAATCCTTGGCGTCCGCATGGCCATGCTCGGCCTTGAACTTCTAGACCTCGATGACCCTTATGGCAAAGATCGCAAGCGGCTCGTTACGTACATCGAAATCGACCGCTGCATGACCGATGCCATCGGCGTGGTTACCGGATGCCGTCTCGGCAAGCGTGCCCTCAAATTTCGCGACTGGGGTAAGGTCGCCGCTACGTTCGTCGATTTGGAATCCGGCCGCGCCGTTCGTCTAGCCGCCCGCGAAAGCTCCAAGGCTCTGGCATGCCAGATGCATCCGGAAGTCGCTGACAAGAACCAGCAGCAGATGCTGGCCTACCGCGAAATTCCCAGCGACGATCTGTTCACAGTGCAGTGGGTCAAGGTATCGTTGCCGCCGGAAGAGCTTCCCGGATACAAGGGCGAGCGCATCGTGTGCGCCCAGTGTGGCGAGGGTATCAACTTTCAACGCGAGGTGCGCAGGGAAGGTGTGATTCTGTGCAAGGCGTGCACAGGAGAACGATATTACGATGAAATAGAGTGACCCTCACACGAGGGAATCGGGGAAGTTTCCTTCCCGAGCATACTCAATGATATTGGCGCAATCTTCCACAAACTGTTGTCGTCGATTTGACGTCACCTGAATTCTCGGCTGGCGGATAAGCAACCAGTCTCCCAGGCGCTCCGAGAGAAAGTCGCCCGCCAGTGACAGATTGGTAGTTGCGGTAACTGGAGTTGATGTTTCTATCGCCACAATTGTTTCTGGACTTGAATACTCCCCGTGCGAGTCATAATCGAAGACTAAGTACCTTCTACCATCATGCTCGTATTGATCGATATTCCAGACCTCAGCTCCAACCGCATAGAACAACGCCTTCTTTAGATCTAGGGTGTTTGGAAGATGTTCTGAGATGCCCATTGACAACTCATCCGGCTGCCAGTGCATGTTCCACCACATGCGCCGTCTTCAACACTGTCGTTTCATCGAAGTGCTTGCCGAAAATCTGTAGCCCGATGGGCAGACCCTCTTTGCTCTTGCCGCACGGCACTGTAATTGCCGGAACTCCCACAAGGTTTGCGGTCACGGTGTAGATGTCCGCCAGATACATCGCCAGCGGATCGTCTGCCTTCTCGCCCAGCTTGAACGCCGGAGTCGGCGTCGTCGGCGTGACGATCACGTCCACCTTTGCATAGGCCTCGTCAAAGTCGCGCGCCAGCAGGCTGCGTACCTTCTGCGCTTTCAGGTAGTAGGCGTCGTAATAACCCGCGCTCAGCGCGTACGTTCCGAGCATGATGCGACGCTTCACTTCCGTGCCGAACCCCGCATCGCGCGTCTTGCGATACATCTCCGCCAAGGTTTTCGCCTCGCGCGCCCGCATCCCGTAGCGGACGCCATCGAACCGCGCCAGGTTCGACGAAGCCTCTGCCGTCGCGACCAGGTAATAGGCCGGAATCGCGTACTCAGTGTGCGGCAGTGAAACCGGCACCACTTCGCATCCCGCCTTCGCCAGTTCCTGGATACCGGCCTCCACTGCTGCGCGCACTTCCGGGTCGAGTCCTTCGCCGAAATACTCTTTCGGAACTCCAATGCGCAGACCGGTGACCGGCTTGCCGATCTCAGCCGCGTAATCTGGTACCGGCAAATCCGCCGAGGTCGAATCCATCGGATCGCGCCCCGCCATCTGCTGCAGGATCAACGCTACGTCTTTCACCGATCTTCCGAAAGGCCCCACGTGATCGAGCGACGACGCGAATGCGATCAACCCATAGCGCGATACGCGCCCGTAGGTCGGCTTCAGTCCCACCACACCGCAAAACGCTGCCGGCTGACGAATCGAGCCACCAGTGTCGGTTCCGAGCGAAGCGACTGCCGTACCCGCCGCCACCACCGCAGCCGATCCGCCTGACGACCCTCCCGGCACCCGCGTCAGGTCGCGCGGATTCTTCACCGGATGGAATCCCGAATTCTCGTTCGACGATCCCATGGCGAACTCATCGCAGTTGGTCTTGCCCAACACAATCGCTCCCGCTGCTTCCAGCCGTGCCACCGCTGTCGCGTCGTAAGGAGCAATGAAGTTGTCCAGAATCTTCGACCCCGCCGTCGTGCGGACGCCCTTGGTCGTCAGCACATCTTTGATGGCGATCGGCACGCCCGCCAACGGAGGCAGCGCATCTCCCTTGTCAGCCAGCGCATCAACGCGCTCGGCCTGGCGCTGCGCGCGCTCCTTGCACAGCGTCAAGTAGGCGCCAATCGCGGGGTCTTCGGCTTCAATTTTCTTGTAGAACGCGTCCACCAGCGCTGTCGCGGTCGTCTGCTTTTCCAGCACCGCCGTCCGCGCCGCATCCACTGTAAGTATGTCGAGATTCATCAGTTCGGGTCCCTACTTCTCTATGACCTTCGGCACCTTGAAAAACGTGCCATCGGTCTGCGGAGCGTTCTTGATCGCTTCATCGTGCGGCAGCGAAGGCTTCAATTCGTCCTCGCGCATGGCATGTCCCACACCGACGCCGTAGCGGCTCGCCACCTGCGCCATCGGCTCCACATCTGCTGTGTCCAACTGATTCAGCCGTTCAATGTAGCCCAGAATGGAATTCAGGTCTTTCAACATGCGCGCGCGTTCCTCGGCTGTCAGCTCCAGGTGTGCCAGGTCCGCGACGTACGAAACGTCTTTCTCTGAAACCATGATTGCTGTCCTCGTAACTACAGCGGATGGGTGGCATGTGGCGCCACCACGAATGAAATGCTCTGCACTTGCCTGCCCGCGAGCTGGTTCAACGCCGCGAGATACTGCTGGTACATACCTTGCAATTGATGACGCCACGCAGCATCAGGCACAGCGATCACCAGCACGCCATCCACAAAGCTCAGCGCGCGCGTCTTTTCCGCTACCGTTCTCCCGCAGACTACCGGCCATGCCAGCAACGGGGCATCCTCTCCCGCCTGGTGACAGACTTTGTCGGCAAAAATCTTTCGCAGTGTCCCGCGCACATGCTCCATGTCGTGAACTTCGATTCTAGACGACTACTGCGCTTGCGGAAACTCCTCCTTCACCCACTGTGCCGCTTCGTCTCTGCCCTGCACTCTGCCTTCGAGCTGCGCGTCTTCCACCGCCGACAGAATCTCCTTAAACCGCGGCCCCGGCGCGTATCCCATCGCGATCAAGTCGGCTCCCGTCATCAGCGGATCCGGCCTGATCTCCTCTGGGGGAGTCGTCCGCAACTTCTCCGCCACAAATTCGTACAAGTCCAGCCCTCCGTGACTTGCTTTGCAGTCGATGCGATGCAATTCCATGTGCTCGTCAAAATCCGGCAAGCGCAGGAACCGCTTCAGCGTTGATGCCTTCATGCGCTCCACGTCTTTGAAACGCATGTGGTTGGCTACCAGCGCCTCAATCTGGTCGGTGTCGTCGTTCGAAAAATTCAGCCGCCGGCAAATCTCGTGCGCCATCGCCACGCCAACTTCCACGTGTCCATCAAACCGGATGCGGTCCGGCGCCACGCGAAACGTCGGAGGCTTGCCCACATCATGCAGTAGCGCTCCCCATGCCAGCGTCCGCGAACACCCGGCGCGCAACTGCTCCAGCAGCATCATCGTGTGGACCCACACATCTCCCTCAGGATGAAACTGCGGCGGCTGCTCCACACCGTGCATGCGCGTAATCTCCGGCAGCACTTCTTTCAGCAAGTCAGCGCTGTCCAGCAATTCAAAGGCCTGCCGCGCATGTCCTTCGGTAAGCATCTTAGTCAGCTCATCGCGAACGCGCTCGCGGCTCACCTGATGAATCGCCGGTGCCAGCTTTTGCATGGCGGCAAACGTCGGCGGATCGATGGTGTAGCCGAACCGCGCCGCAAACCGCGCCGCGCGCAGCATGCGCAGCTTGTCTTCCTGGAACCGTCGCTGGGGATCGTCAATGGCCCGCACAACTCCCGCTGCCAGGTCGTAACGTCCGCCGACAAAGTCCAGCACGCGATCCCCATCCATCGGGTCCATCAGCAAGCCGTTGATGGTGAAGTCGCGCCGCTGCACATCCTCTTCCGGGGACTTGGAATATTGCACTTTGTCGGGATGCCGCCCGTCAGAGTAAATCCCATCGCTCCGAAACGTCGCCACCTCGACCGGATGCGGCGGCCCCGCGGCATCGAACTCGCGTCCTTCTTTCGGCATCGGTACCAGCACCACGCCAAATTGCGCCCCTACCGCGTAGGTCTCCGGAAAAATCCGCATCACGTCATTTGGTGTCGCGTCGGTGGTGACGTCGTAGTCTGTCGGCTCGAGCCCCAGCAGCATGTCGCGCACACACCCCCCGGCCAAGTAGGCCTGAAAGCCATTCTGCCGCAGGGTCCGAATGATCTCGACCGCGTACTCGCGAGGCGTCATGAGGAGATTTTATGCCACCATCTTTGCGCCGAGTGATTTTCGTTGACACTGCTGATAGCGCTTGCTAGGTTTGGCAATCTCTTGGCGGTGAATATGAACGGCGCCGAGCCCTCGGATCCTGGTGCAGTCATCTTCGGACTGGTTTTCCTGGCACTCTACATCGCCAGCTTGATTGCCTTCGGCATCTTCGTCATCCGCGAAGAAGGCACAACGAAATCGAAGATCTTTGTCGTCCTCTTAATCTTCGTGGGAATTCTCGTTGTCTTCTTCAATCGCATCATTGGCGGCGGAGTGATGGTGGCTGCCTGCTTTTACGTGGCTGACCGCAAAAACCGCAGCCGCATGTGGGCACTGCCGGGCCTGTTTCTTGGGCCGCTGATTTTACTTCTGTTGGTGTGCCTGCCGAAACTGGAAGACGCCTCGTCTGGCCTTCACCTGTCGTCCTGACGGCGTACACCGCTGGTCTCGCCTTGGCATACCATAAGGACATGCCTGCGCCGATCTACATCCTCGGCATCGAGTCTTCCTGCGACGAAACCGCCGCGGCCGTGGTTCGTTCCGGCGAAGAGCTGATCTCCAACATTGTCTATTCCCAGATCGCCACGCACCAGCCCTTCGGAGGCGTCGTCCCCGAGCTCGCTTCGCGCGAACATCTGCGCGCCATCGTTCCCGTGGTTCGCAAAGCTCTCGAGGATGCCGGTAAGACTTACTCCTCCATCGACGCCATCGCCGTGACCCAAGGCCCTGGCCTCGCCGGAGCCCTGCTTGTCGGACTCAGCTACGCCAAAACCCTAGCCTTTGCCGCCGACAAACCACTCATCGCCGTCAACCACCTCGAAGGCCACATTCACGCCGTGCTCCTCGAAGAGCGCCAGAACGGCAACAACGACTTGCAGTTTCCAGTTCTGGCCCTGGTTGTCAGCGGAGGACACACCCATCTCTACCTCGCCGAGCGTCACGACTCCGGCTGGACCTACCGCAACATCGGCCACACTCGCGACGACGCCGCTGGCGAAGCCTTCGACAAGGTAGCCAAGCTACTCGAACTCGGCTATCCCGGCGGACCGGTCATCGACTTTCTCGCCCGGCACGGCGACCCTCTGGCCGTAAAGTTCCCTTTCGCGCAGATCAAGCACCGCGACCGCAATCCGCAAAACCGTCATGCCGCGGAAGAGCGCCGCACCGATTTTTCTTACAGCGGCATCAAGACCGCCGTGCTCCGTCATGTTGAAGTCCACAACCTGGCCGAAAGCATTCAGCGGCGCCGCGATGCGATAAAGATCACCGCCAAACCAAAGCTAGAAGACTACCTCGCCGCCTGCGATCGGCAGACCCTCGACCTTGTCGCTTCCTTCCAGCGTGCCGTCGTGGATGATCTCGTCAGCAAGACTCTGTCGGCCGCGGTCCAGCACGGCGTCGCGACCTTACTTGTCACGGGAGGAGTCGCCGCCAACAGCGAGTTGCGCACAACGTTCGCTGATCGTGCAGAGGAAGAAGGCATCCCCGTGCTCTTCCCATCGCGCAAGCTCTCTACAGACAACGCCGCCATGATCGCCGCCGCTGCCTATCCCCGCTTCCTCGCCCGCGAATTCGCCGGTGCGGACCTCTCGTCTGATCCGGGTCTGAAACTGGGTTAGCGACTCCAAAGCGAAAAGCGAACGGCGAATAGCGGCCCGCGCACACCTCTGCCCACTCGCGCAATGTTCAGCTTGTTCGACAGGCGGGGCCTATTCTTCTTCGGTGGGAATCTTCGCTTCGATGTCCATATCGCGGAACTCGCTCGAATCGAAAACCTCCCGGCATTCGAGGCATTCCACGAATTCCGCGTCTTCGTCGCGCGACACCACCTGGACACGAGGATGACGACACGTCTGAGACATGGCCTCGCTCTGGGGGAAGCTGTGCGTTGTGTTGGTCGATGTGTTGGTCGGCTGGATGTAATTCATAAGGCCTGTCCCGAACCCCTCGGGCAGATAGGAATTGAGCGGTATTTTAGAACGGCCTGATGCATTGTCAAGCTTTTCTGGCATTTTCCATGTAAAAATCTTTGCGCATGCCAGAAGTTCCTTCGCCGTGCTGTCCTCATGGCAGTCCAACTTCCGCGCGTCCGGCGAGACTGTGAACGATCGGCGAACGCATGCGCTCAGTTGACTCGACAACTTCGTTTGTCACAAAGTGTGAGTTGCCGAATCGGTTCGGCGAACTTGATCCGCCACTTTTCGACCTTCGCACCGAATGACTGCTCCGATGAATAAGTCTGGCTCGGCATGACCGAACACGTCGCCGGCGCTCTCGCGACAGCCTT
>Ga0302286_10001763_pt1 | contig 15643 bp, 10 predicted proteins | sample III_Fen_E2_3_FD_198765 | JGI IMG/M metagenome (GOLD analysis project Ga0302286, IMG submission 198765) | Peat permafrost microbial communities from Stordalen Mire near Abisko, Sweden - III_Fen_E2_3 | ecosystem: Environmental > Terrestrial > Soil > Wetlands > Permafrost | place: Sweden: Abisko...
GCAATTTCTCCATCGTAATACGTGTTTTATTCCCAATTATCAGATAATCAACCTTTAGTATCTTTTCAGATGTCTTTCTTCTAAACAAGGAATCGTTGGTCACAAGGAAATGTTTGCCACAAAACAAAATAGCATTTTCCGGAATCACCTTACACGTATTAATGCCGTTTTTTACAAAGTAAGCTTTTAGTAATTGCTTCATTTTCAAAGAATCAGTACTAAAAACGCTACTCTCGGTTCCGCATGCAAATTGCACATGTGTGCTCTTTGCATCAGCCAACACAATAACTTCTTGTTTATGAGCCGATTGATACGTACGCACCACATCATCCACCAAAAAGAGCAGCACACACGACATGCCCAACACCAGCATTGAAAATTTTTTGGTTGAGAAATAAGTCGTTATAAGAATTATCGCCGCAGAGCTAATGACCAATTGCCAGGAATCCAGCCACATATTGTAGGCTGCAAAGGGTAAATGTTCAATTATCCGAATTCCTTCGTTCATCGAAATCAATAACCATTTCAGGATAAAAGCGACTATCGGCCCTACCACAGGTACCGAAGAAAACACCAGAAGCGCCATAGCGGCATACATAATAAAACCTGAAAGCGGAACTACCACCATATTGCTCAACCAAAAGAAGTTAGCAAAACGATGAAAGTAAAATACACCAAGAGCCGCCGTACCCAATTGCGCTGCTGCCGATACACAGGTAAGCTCCCATAACCATTTCAACGGCTTGAATTTAACGGTCAGTAGCTTTTTGAATTTCGGCTCAAAATAGACGATACTAATCACCGCCAAATAGCTCAACTGAAACCCGACATCGAAAAGATAGTTGGGGTCGTAAAGTAACATAATGAAGGCAGAGAAAAATATTGTGTTGTAAATCTGAGGCTTACGTAGCACTACATAGCCGAAAGCCATCAACGAGAACATTAAAGCAGAACGCACCACGGCCGGGGATAAACCGGTGAGAAAGGCAAATGCCCAAAGCAACACAATCACAATCAGATGTTTGGCCACAAAAAGGCTCCTCTTTTTATCCATAAAGCCTAACAAAAAGTAGAAAACCGCGCAGATAATTGCCACGTGTAAACCCGACACCGAAAGCACGTGCATGGCTCCGGTTACGCTGTAACTGTCCATCAATTCGCGTGTTAACGCATCGTTGTATCCAAGCATCAGTGCCGACACCACCGCAAATTCATCGCCTTCAATATGATTTTTGCGATAGACATCCAATAATTTTTGCCGTAAGTGAGAAGAAGTGGCGTGCAAAGAAAAACCATGTCCTTTCTCCACACATTTATAATGACCTTTCGCAGCGTATCCTGCGGCTGAAATGCCATGTAGTTTGAGATATTGACCAAAATCAAATTCTTCCGGATTTCCCGGTGAACGTGGAGAGGCAAATACAGTGCTAACCAATATTTTATCACCGAAATCGAATCGCGCACCTGTAGAATCTTTGGGAAGATAAAGCAACGATATTTTATTGATATTCTGAAATTTACCATTGACGCACAAACTCAATACATTTACCTTATACAATGTTGATTTTGCTTTTTCAATAGGCGCATCCACTACTTCTGTGAGATAAGTCCCGTTCATACCATCGAATGGAAAAGCAACCTGATTTTTAGCCATTTGCAATTCAAACACACCGATACAAGCTAACAACAATAAGATTCCTCCGCCAAAAAGCCACCGCTTGCTGAATTGTTGTGTAGCATCTGAAATGTAGAAAATTACTGATATACAAATAATTGCCACTAATGCAGCCGCTATAAGCATATATAACGGAACATCTAACCATGAAGCAAACAGGATGCCAATTGCCAGTGCAATAAACAACCTGAAAAAAGGAATCCTATGTATAAATCCGTTCATTTTCTTGAAGTTACATATTGAATCTATTCTTTTTCTTCCTCGAAACTTTCCTCTGTTTTAGGTTCTTCGGCCTCTTTATCGTATCTCATCGCCATTTCTTCCAACTCCAGATCTTCGTCAGTTTCTTCATTTATCTCCTCCTCCGGTTTGTTGTATGATTTACGGAAAATCACTGCCAATAAAGAACCTGCCACCGCGCCCGACAGATGACCTTCCCACGAAACAGCTTCGTTGGGTAAAAAGGGCAACATGTCCCACACCATGCTTCCATACCAAAAAACAATGGCTAACGATATAGCCATCAATGAGATATTACGCATCAACAAACCTCCCCAAAAGATGAAAAAGGCCAAACCGTAAATCACACCACTTGCCCCGATATGGTAACTTTCGCGACCAATAATCCAAAGAAAAACACCCGTAAGCAACCACAAGAATATCAGTATTTTATAAGCCACATCGCGATAAAAATAGAACAAAGCCGTGGATAATACAAAAAATGAAGTCAGGTTATTCAACAAATGCGAAATGCCTCCATGCACAAACGGATGCAATAAAATGCCCTGCAATCCTTCTATTGTGCGGGGTAAAACGCCCCACCCGTCCAAATTCCATTCCATGCCTTTTTGCACCACAAAAACGAGCACAAAGGCCAATGATACCAATGATGGCACCACAATGGCATGCATAAATCGGCGACGTTCAGGCGACATGGATGGGTAAAATAGCATAGGTCAATGTTTTGACTACAAATATAATGATTTATAAAACACAATTCCAAGTGTTGACAAAATTTTCCTGCTTTATTGTCTATTGCAAAAAATAAATCTTATCTTTGACCTACAAATTGGGTAGATATACCCGGAATGAAAATTGCCTGAATATTCACTTAAAAGACTTATGATCAACGAATCATAGCAACTGAATTTCTTTCAAAATATTTTTTTCAGATAAAAAAACAAACTTCTTAATATCAAACTATTATGTCAGAAAAAGACGTCAAACAACCTTCTGTTGAAAAACTGAAAGCCTTACAATTGGCCATGGAAAAAATCGATAAAGATCATGGCAAAGGGACAATTATGCGAATGGGAGACACTCATGTAGAAGAGGTTGCCTATATCTCTACAGGTTCTATCGGATTAAATAATGCGCTGGGAATCGGTGGATTGCCACGTGGACGTGTCATTGAAATTTATGGCCCGGAATCTTCGGGTAAAACTACGTTGGCCATTCATGCCATTGCCGAAGCGCAAAAAGCGGGTGGTATTGCCGCCATTATTGATGCCGAACATGCTTTCGACCGCTTCTATGCCGAAAAATTGGGCGTTGACCTGACCAACCTGCTTATTTCTCAACCTGACAACGGCGAGCAAGCACTCGAAGTAGCCGATCAATTGATTCGTTCTTCGGCCGTTGACATTGTTGTAATCGACTCTGTAGCAGCACTTACCCCAAAAGCTGAATTGGAAGGCGATATGGGCGACTCTAAAATGGGTTTACAAGCCCGCCTAATGTCGCAGGCATTGCGCAAATTGACTGCAAATATCAATAAAACAAATACTTGTTGCATATTTATCAACCAGTTGCGCGACAAAATCGGCGTGATGTTCGGAAGTCCCGAAACCACCACCGGTGGTAATGCGCTCAAATTTTACGCCTCTGTACGTCTTGACATTCGCCGCATTGGTCAAATAAAAGATGGCGAAAATGTGATTGGAAACCAAACCCGCGTGAAGGTGGTCAAGAACAAAATTGCACCTCCTTTCCGCAAAGCCGAGTTCGACATTATGTTTGGAGAAGGCATCTCACGCACAGGCGAAATCATCGATTTGGGTGTTGAACACAACATTATCAAAAAAAGCGGTTCGTGGTACAGTTATGGCGAAACCAAAATTGCTCAGGGACGCGATGCTTCAAAAATTGTGATGAGAGACAACCCTGAACTGGCTGCCGAAATTGAGGCAAAAATCACCGAAGCGATGAATCAACCAAACGCTTAACTTACAAATAATCAACTTCATATTCGCACACCCATTGGAGTGTAAAATGAGATGATACATACAGATAAAATGGGAAAAGTATTGATTATCGGAGCCGGCGGAGTAGGAACCGTGGTGGCTCACAAAGTGGCACAAAACCACGCGGTATTCACCGAAATAATGCTGGCAAGTCGCACAAAATCGAAGTGCGATGTGATTGCCGTCGATGTAAAAAAACGCACCGGTGTAGCGATTAAAACAGCTCAGGTGGATGCCGACAGCGTGCCTGAACTGGTAGCGCTGTTCAATGATTACAAACCCGAGTTAGTGATCAATGTAGCACTTCCTTATCAGGATTTGACCATCATGGATGCCTGCTTAGAAACAGGTGTAAATTATTTGGATACAGCCAATTACGAACCAAAAGACGAAGCTCATTTTGAATACAGCTGGCAATGGGCATATCAGCAACGTTTCAAGGATGCAGGTCTGACGGCGATTCTCGGCTGTGGTTTCGACCCGGGTGTAACCAGCATCTATACTGCGTATGCGGCCAAACACCATTTTGATGAAATTCAATATCTCGACATTGTGGATTGCAACGCAGGCGATCACCATAAGGCTTTTGCCACCAACTTTAACCCTGAAATCAATATCCGAGAGGTGACTCAAAAGGGAAAATATTGGGAAAACGGACAATGGGTGGAAACTGCGCCGCACGAAATTCATCGACCGCTCAACTACCCCGGAATTGGTCCGAAAGAGTCGTATGTGATTTATCACGAAGAGTTGGAATCGCTGGTGAAAAATTTTCCGACCCTGAAACGTGCCCGCTTTTGGATGACTTTTGGACAAGAATATCTCACTCATCTACGTGTGATTCAGAATATTGGTATGGCTCGTATTGACGAAGTGGAATACAACGGCGTGAAAATTGTGCCCATTCAGTTCCTCAAAGCGGTGTTGCCTAATCCCATCGATTTGGGCGAAAATTATACGGGATGGACCTCCATCGGTTGCCGTATCACGGGCATCAAAGATGGCAAAAAGAAAACATATTACGTCTATAACAACTGTAGCCACGAAGCGGCTTACAAGGAAACCGGCACGCAAGGAGTGAGCTACACCACCGGCGTACCTGCTACACTTGGCGCACTGATGTTTATGACCGGACAGTGGCGCAAACCAGGCGTATTCAATGTCGAAGAGTTCAATCCCGACCCATTTATGGAACAACTCAACATACAAGGATTGCCTTGGGTGGAGATAATAAATGGAGATTTGGAGATATAAAGACAACATCAATTGTCCACACAAAGACTCTAAGACACAAAGATTATCAGGCACTTGCCTCCTTTGCATCTTGGGGTTTTTGTGTTAAACCATTGTTTTGAGGCTTTCAGAACAATCTCATTTTCTAATTATGAAACGAGTCCCGAAAGTCGGGACGAGTTCCAAGTGCCCTTAGTGTAAAAAATAAAAACAAACACATGAAAACACTTTGTTTATCTCTTTTCCTTTGTTGCAGCACACTTCTGCTTGCTCAACATAAAAAAACCGCCACCGTGGTCAAAGAGGACACTACAATATACACGGTAGCTGATAAAATGCCGGAATTTCCGGGAGGGAGAGATTCTTTGGATAATTATATAGCCAAGCACGCCGTATTTGCTGCAGAAACTATTGAAAGCTGCGTGATGGGACGATCAATTCTGCAATTTATTGTAGAAAAAGATGGAAGTCTTTCAAATATAATAGTCGTGCGTGAAGTTGATTATGGAGTGGATAAAGTGGCTGTGAGCGTATTTAAAAGAATGCCTCATTGGATTCCTGGAGAGAGAGAAGGTAAAAAAGTTCGAGTGAAATATACCTTTCCGTTTGGCTTCAGAAAATATTTAGAAATGCAATTCAATCCCAATAACAAGAATTAAGACAGTCAGAGTAAAAGTGGTTATTCGGGTCAATTTTTAGTGGTAATAATCTACTGTGCTTTAGTATAACTTATACTCAACATCAATATGAAAACACTCTACTTATTTCTTCTCCTTTGTTGCAGCACACTTCTACTTGCTCAACACAAAAAATCCACCACCGTGGTAAAAGAAGACACTACGGTTTACACGGTAGTTGATAAAATGCCGGAGTTTCCGGGTGGAAGTGAAGCAATGATGCAATTCATCAGCAAGAATATTAAATTTCCCTCCATTTATAACGAAGCTGAAATTCAAGGTCGGGTAATGATTAAATGTATTGTTGAAAAAGATGGCAGTTTATCTACTATAATCGTTGCACGGGGAATTGACCACCCTTTAGATATGGAAGCGGTAAGGGTTGTATCCATTATGCCAAAGTGGATTCCGGGAGAATTAAAAGGGAAGAAAGTCAGAGTGCAAGTGGTTATTCCGCTCAATTTTAAGTTGCAATAATCTATTTGTGCGTTAAGGATTTTTGCAACAACAAGACTTTTGGTTTTGCTTTCACTTTGCATAATAAAATCTAAGGTAAAACAATTACTTTTGTGACCGCATACAATCACAGATTGCATTAAACAAACTAATAAACTCAGCGTATGTCTTGGTTCTTGCATCTTAGTTCTATAATCTTTAAAAAATGATTGATTACTCTCAACTACCCTCTCCCTGTTTCGTGCTTGATGAAGTTCGCTTCAGAAAAAATCTTGAATTGATTCGTTCGGTTAAAGAGCGGGCAGGCGTCGAAATCATACTGGCTTTCAAGGCGTTTTCCATGTGGAGCGTTTTCCCCATTGTGCGTGAGTACATTCCCTACTCTACCGCCAGTTCGGTTGCCGAAGCGCAATTGGCTTTCGAGGAGATGGGCAGCAGAGCGCACACCTACGCGCCCGCTTACACGGAGAAAGAATTTCCCTCGATTTTGAAATACAGCAGTCACATCACCTTCAATTCGCTGAACCAGTTTGAACGTTTTTACCCGCTTGTGCAACAATCGCCCGTAAAAGTTTCGTGCGGATTACGTATTAATCCTGAGTTTTCGGATGTGGAAACCGACCTCTACAATCCATGTGCACCTGGCTCTCGCTTGGGAATTGTGGCCGACCTGCTGGGAGAAATGTTGCCCGAAGGTGTGGAGGGTTTGCATTTTCATACGTTGTGCGAATCGCGTTCTACCGATTTGGAAAAGACGCTGGCTGTGGCAGAAGAGAAATTCGGTAAATATTTTCCGCAAATAAAATGGCTCAATATGGGTGGTGGCCATCTGATGACTCACACTGAGTATGATGTAGAGCATCTCATTGCTCTTTTGAAAAAATTTAATGCCAAATACCCGCATCTTCAGCTCATTTTAGAGCCCGGTAGCGCCTTTGCCTGGCAAACCGGTGAGTTGGTGTCGACAGTGGTGGACATTGTCGAAAACAAGGGCATTAAAACCGCCATGCTCGATGTGTCGTTTGCCTGCCACATGCCCGATTGTCTGGAAATGCCCTACAAACCGGCAATTTTGGGTGCAACCGACGAAGTGGAAGCAAAACCAACCTACCGCATGGGAGGTAATAGCTGCCTGTCGGGCGATTTTTACGGCAATTGGTCGTTCGATTCCGAATTGAAGGTTGGCGACCGCATCGTTTTCCTCGACATGATACATTACACCATGGTAAAAACCACCATGTTTAACGGCGTTTCTCACCCGTCTTTAGGCATTTGGACGAAAGAAAACAGGTTCAAACTGCTTCGTGAGTTCGGTTACGAGGACTACAAAAAACGCCTATCGTAAAAAAACGCCAAACAAGGCACAGCCTATTTTACTAACAGTCAATTCATTGTGTTTTGCCATTAAAAAAGCGGTCAATAATTTTGTCAGAAAAAAAAAAGCCCGTATATTTGCAACCGCAAAATGCGAAAGTAGCTCAGTTGGTAGAGCACGACCTTGCCAAGGTCGGGGTCGCGGGTTCGAGTCCCGTCTTTCGCTCAGTTAGAAAGATTGAGATAACCTGCATCGGGACGAGAAGTTTATCCCGATTGTTATCGGGAAGTCCCGTCTTTCGCTCCAGAATCGGGCGGATTTTCCGCCCTTTTTTCTCTTTGTTCAAGCCCGGATGGCGAAATTGGTAGACGCGTTAGTTTCAGGGACTAGTGGTCGTAAGGCTGTGCAGGTTCGAGTCCTGTTCCGGGCACGAAATTTTAATATTTGCCCAGGTGGTGGAATTGGTAGACATGCTACTTTGAGGGGGTAGTGGGGGCAACCTCGTGTGAGTTCGAGTCTCATCCTGGGTACTTTTATTGCAAGAGGCTCATTTGTAAATATTTACAGATGAGCCTTTTTTGTTGGGCTAAAATCCCGTATTAAAAAAGTTGTGCAAGAGGAGAAAAATACCAATCTTTGCAATTCAAAAAGAGACACATAATGCAAGATACACGTGATCATAGAGAAGGATTGGATACGCTTCGGGCAGTTGCTACCCTTGGTGTTATCATCATACATGTATCCACACCGGTAGTAAAAATGGCCTATTTCAGCAATTTTACTTATTGGTGGATTGGTAATTTGCTGGATAGCGCTGTGCGGTTTGCTGTGCCGTCATTTTTACTGTTGAGTGGAGCTACGCTGTTGAATAAGAAGTATTCTCTTGGTGAGTTCTACAAAAAAAGATTTACCCGTGTTCTGGTCCCGTTTTTATTTTGGATGGTGGCATATTGGGTTTTTCGATGGATTTCGCTTGATACCGCTCAACAACCGAAAGATTTTCAATCTATTACAAAATGGGCTGTTACTTTGTTTCTAAATGAAGGCATCTCCAAACATTTCTGGTATGTATATATGATTCTGTTCATCTATCTTTTTGTCCCTTTTATCGGAAAAGTTTTACGTCGATTAAACAACCGGACTGTGCTTTTTGTGATATTGGCATGGATTATTCTCACTTTTGTGTTGAGAAATATGCCTATCAATTTTTATAACTGGTCGAACAATTTTGCCTCCAAGTTTTTTGGTTATGCCCTTTTTTCAGGTTATTTGGTAGTGGGATTTTACCTGAACCGATTGGATACAACCTCTAAAAAAACAAAATGGGGTGCAGGAATTGTGTGTTTGCTCACAGTGCTGATTGCTGCCGGTGTTACATCCGTGGCAAGTAGAAATGCACATAAACTCGACATGAATATTTATGGAAATCTGACGTTAAATACAATTTGTCAATCAATTGCACTCTTTATATTACTTAAAGACAGTGCGATTAAAAACAAATACACGCTTTGGCTCCAACGTGCTGTGAGTCATTATAGTTACGGCATTTATTTGTCGCATATAATGGTTATTGGTATTTTCTTTCAGAATGGAATTTTTTGGACAATGGCGCATCCGCTTATATCGTTGCCTGTTATCATTCTTTTGACCTTATTCTCTTCTTTGACAATCGTTTTTTTATTGCACAAATTGCCTTATGGTAAATATATTGGGGGATAGAAAGATTTGGTTCAATATTATGGCGGATTCGCTTTGGGCATGATTCTATTATTTCCACCCGCCACCCAAAGCCCGATAGAGTGTAATTTTTTGTTGAATGAGGTTGTTGTAGGTATTATAAAGTGAAAGTTCGCTCGCTAAAGAACTGTTTTGCGAAGCCAACACATCAAGATAGGTGGCATATCCATTTACCAGTAGCTCTTGCGAATATTCGTATGCCTTGTCAAGTGCTTCCACCTGTTCTTTCTGATATTCGGCTTGTTGTGCGGTGAATCGAATTGTGGACAATGCATTTGAAACCTCGCTTCCTGCGTTTAATAAACTTTGCCTGAAAGTAAGCAGAGCCGCATTTTCTTGCAAACGTGCGACCTCTTTCTGTGTCTTCAACGTGCGACCGTTGAGAATCGGTTGTGCCAATCCTGCCACTGCACTCCAAAACATTGAACCCGGCAACATAAACCAGTTAGCTATATTCTTCGATTCGGTACCTATAGACCCCGCAAGTGTGAATTGAGGATACATTGCCGCCTTTGCCACGTTGAATTGCTCGTGAGAGGCTCTTAATGCGTATTCAGCGGCCTGCACATCCGGTCTGTTGCTTAGCAGTTGCATAGGAATGCCCACATTCAGTTCTTCATTGTGAAACAAAGTGAGGTCAATATCGGTAGAACGGACTATAGCAGAAGGTGTTTTACCAAGAAGTGTTGAAATATAATTTTCATTCGTCACAATTGAAGATTCTATTTGTGGCAAATACACTTTGGCAGTGGCCAATTGCGCTTTAGCTTGTAATACCGCCACTTCCGTCACTTGAGCTGCCGTCTTCAAACTTTTCACGGTTTCAAGATACTTGGAATAACTTTCAATATTTTTAAGCGTGACCTGTTTCTGCTTGTCGAGCGTAATAAGCTGATAATAAGCCGATGCAATATTGGCAACCAACTGAGTACGCACAGCAGCTACCGTCGATTGTTGTTGTAAGTAATTGGCTAATTGCACCTTTTTGGCACTTCGCAATTTTCCCCACACATCTGCTTCCCAGCTCGCATAAATCGTTAATTTCAAATCGGTTATAGGAGGATTTGCAGGTGGTGTTGAATTGCCATATTTGGAAATATTAGAAAGTGACCCGTTTACGCCTGCATCTAAAGTGGGTAGAAAAGCGGCTTCACTTTGACGTACATATTGTCCTGCTTGGGCTAAACGATTGATTGCCAAACGCATATTCAGATTACTATCAAGGGCTTCAGTGATAAGCTTTTGAAGATTCGGGTCGCTATAGAAATCGTGCCAGTTTATCATTGCAATTGAGCTTGCTGAATCCTTTGTCGAAGCGTCACGAAACGAACCATTGACCGGAAGATTCGCATTACGGGTATATGGTTGCATCGCACATCCTGCCATCAACGCTGCAATTGCAATCAGTAATGCGCCCCGTAGTAAACTATTCATATTGTGCATCATAGTTATATATCCAATTTGAAAATAATTAGTTGAGCTCCTTTTTTTTCCTGAATTTTTCGTCAAGGGTTTGGAAAATAACAAACATTGTCGGAATCACAAAGATGCCAAACATTGTGCCAATAAGCATCCCACCTGCAGCAGCCACACCAATGGAATTATTACCTGCACGACCCGCTCCGGTTTCGAGCACCAAAGGCAACATGCCAAAGATAAAAGCAAACGAAGTCATCAGGATAGGTCGCAGACGAGCTGTCGCTCCTTCAATCGCAGCCTGAATAATGCTCATGCCGTTGTGGCGCCGCTGTCGGGCAAACTCCACAATCAAAATTCCGTTTTTGGCCAATAAACCGATAAGCATGATGAGTGCAACCTGTACATAAATATTGTTGGATATTCCGAAAAGATTGACAAAGAAATAGACACCAAAAAGTCCGATGGAGAGAGAAAGCATCACTGACCATGGCAATATATAGCTCTCATATTGAGCACAAAGGATAAAATAAACAAACAAAAAGCAGAGCAAAAATATATAAATGGCCTGACTTCCCGATTTAATTTCCTCACGCGACATCCCCGAAAACTCAATTTCGTAACCTACCGGTAATTTTAATGCTTCCTCGCGGACAGCTGTAATAGCATCACCCGAACTGAAACCAGCTTTTTGCTTACCCGTGATAGTGGCCGCTGTAAAAAGATTGTATCGTGTAATTGATTCCGGGCGATATACCTTCGTAAAATTAATCAAAGTGGTGATTGGCACCATTTTACCATCTTTGTTGCGCACCATAATTTTAGTCAGCGAATTCATATCGGTGCGGTCGCTTGGCGGTGCCTGAATCATCACCCTGCAATATTTGGTAAAACGATTGAAATCAGAGACAAACATTCCACCGTAATATGCCTGCAAAGACTGAAAAACATCATCAATACCCACACCTCCCATTTTACATTTATCTACATTAATATCAAATTGATATTGGGGAAAATTTATATTGAATGATGACGTTGTATAGTCAATCTCGGAACGCGCCATCAGGTTTTTCATAAATTCCTGCATCACCTGATAGAACTTTGTGATATCGCCTCCGGTTTTGTCCTGTAATTGCACTTCAAAACCATCCGATTGCCCAAATCCTCGAATGGGTGGCGGTGCAAAAAAAATAATTTTCCCTTCTTTTATTTTTGCTGTTTTCTTGGTCAACATCTCAATCACGCTTGTGGTAGAGGTATCACCGCGTTGATCCCATGGAATTAAAGAACAGGTCATCATTCCATGCGAACTACCACTCGTTGAGCTAAGTGAACTTTGACCCGAAATTGCCATACGTGCAGCAAACAGGTCACTGGTGCTCATAATACTGTCAATTTGCAACATCACTCTTTTTGTACGTTCGAGCGATGCACCAGGAGGTAAAGCCACATCGGCACTTATCATTCCCTGATCTTCGTTAGGAACAAAAGCTGTGGGTGTGATTTGAATCATCAAATATGCGCCTAGTGCAAATACCAAAATAGTAACTGCAGGAATCCAGCGATGCGCAGTAAAAAATCCTAAGGCATGTTTATATTTTAGTGTGGATGCCTCAAAAGCAATATTAAAATTGGTATGTAACCGTACTAAAAACGTTTTTTTCTCTTCAGTTTTTTCATGACGTTTTATAAACAATGTACAAAGTACAGGGCTAAGAGTCAACGCGTTAATTGCCGAAAGTGTTATCGCCACCGCAAGTGTCAATCCAAATTGCCGATAAAATGCACCCGCAGGGCCTGTCATAAAACTCACGGGAACAAACACCGCTGCCATCACCAAAGTAATTGAAATGATAGCCATTGTGATTTCGTCCATTGCTTTTGAAGTGGCTTCAAATGTTGACATTAACGGATTTTTATCCATCTTGGCATGTACCGCCTCTACCACCACAATCGCATCATCCACCACTATACCAATAGCAAGCACCAACGCAAAGAGCGTGAGCAGGTTCAATGAAAATCCGAATAAATTGAGAAAAAAGAAGGTACCGCAAATCGCCACCAACGACGAAATTCCTGGAATTAGCGTTGACCGCCAGTTCTGAAGGAACAAAAAGACCACAAAAAAGACAAGGAGAAATGCTTCAAGAAATGTGCGTTTTACCTTGTGAATCGAAGCTTCAAGAAATTTATTGGCATCATTAGGGATTGCATATTTTACACCGGGAGGGAAAGACTTGGAAAGAGTTTCAAGCTTTGTTTTCAATGCATCAACCACGTCGCGGGCATTCGACCCGGGCATTTGCGAAACCGACATCCCCACTCCTGCCTGACCATTCACACGCGTACTGATTGAATAATCGAACGCTCCGAGTTCAATTCTTGATACATCCTTCAGTTTGAGAATTTTACCATCGCTCAATGCTTTGATTACAATATTTTCATACTCAGGTATTTCCGTAAATTTTCCCTTATAAGTTAATGTATATTGAAACTGTTGATTGCCATCCAATCCAAGTTGCCCCGGAGCAGCTTCCACGTTCTGTTCCTGAATTGCACTAATCACATCGCCGGGAACAAGGTTATACGAAGCCATTTTAGACGGATCGAGCCAAATTCTCATCGAATAATTGCGCGAACCGAAAATATTTGCTTGTCCTACACCATTTATTCTTTCAAGCTGAGGCGCAATATTTATACGCGCATAATTTTGAAGGAAAAGTTCATCAAACTGCGGATTAGAGCTATATAACGAAGCCACCATCAACTGGTTATTCGTCATTTTACGGGTAGTAACACCATTTTGGGCAACTGTAGCCGGCAATTGACTCATTGCAGCCGACACACGGTTTTGTACGTTTACCTGAGCCATATTGGCATCGGTACTTAAATCAAAATAGACACTGATGGATGCGCTGCCATTGTTAGTAGCATTCGACACCATGTAAGTCATTCCTTCTACACCGTTTATTTGTTCTTCAAGTGGAGTTATCACACTGCGGAGCACTGTCTGTGCATTTGCACCTGCAAAACTGGCTGAAACACGTACCACCGGTGGTGCAATGTTAGGAAATTGCTCTACCGGTAAAGAGACATATCCCAAAATGCCCAATACGCAAATAACAATAGATATTACCGTTGAGAGAACCGGTCGGCGTAGGAATTTTTGTATCATGAAGTGTAATTATTTACAAGTGAGAAAATATGAGTTACGAAAAAAATGACATTTATTTTTTCATACTCATTGGAATAATTTTATCCCCATCCTTCAAACGATTAATTCCCTCTAGTACAATTTTATCGCCTGCACTGATGCCCGAAGTTACTATGTACGAATCACTTGTATTATTTGCTACTATAATATTGGTTGCATGAATAATCCCCTGAGCATCCACTTTGTACACCATTTTTTTATCCTGAATTTCGTAGGTGGCTTTTTGTGGAACTATCAACACGTTATTATACACCGCAGGAATACGTACTGTACCACTACTTCCCGTGCGTAAAAGTGCTTTAGGATTAGCAAAAACAGCCTTTAATTGCAAAGAACCTGTGGTTGGATCAATAAGACTACTTCCTAATTCCAATTTACCTTTGTGGTCATAAATCTGCCCATCAGCCAAAATCAAATCAACTTGTGGCAGTTTGGCTACTTTTTGTTTCAAAGATCCGGGAAAACTGTCAGCCAATTGAAGTAATTTCTTTTCGTCAAATGAAAAATAAGCGAATGCATTGCCATTTGCCGCCACCGTAGTTATTGGCTCAGCCAATCCAGAAGTAAGTAAACTACCCGGTTTCAGAGTAATGCGTCCTACTACGCCCGATACCGGACTCTTTATCAAAGTATAGCCTAAGTTAATTCGGGCATTTTCATACGTCGCCTTGGCTGCCTGCAGGTTACTTTGAGCTGTTTGCAACTGATATGGACTAATAATCCCTTTCTCCACAAGAGGTTGCAATTTCTTTACCTCAAGTAAAGCATTATTATAAGCTGCATTCGTAGAATTGACCGCCTGACGATAATCGGCATCACTTACTCTTAAAATAGAACTTCCTTTTTTTACATTATCACCTTCCGCCACATAAATCTGTTGAATATAACCCGTGGCTCGTGAATAAATCTCCACCACATTTTCGCTCTCAATTTGAGCCGGGAAACTTGTATAAACTACTGCATCACCACTCTTTATTGCAATTACTTTATACCTTCCGGGAGCTTTCTTATCCTTTCCCTCTTTGCTCCCTTTGCATGATTGCAATATAACTCCGCTCATCAAAATAGCTCCAGAGAGAAGTGCGATAAGTGTAATTCCTTTTTTCATGTGCTTATTTTTATTTTTTACATCAAGGATATATGAAACTCGCCCCGACTTTCGGGATTCAATTCATACTATAATGATTTTCATATTAATACATTGTTGAGATGTGATATAAAGCGCAAGCAAAATTCAGCCTATGACTAAGACTATTGAAGTATTAATAAGTTTAAAAGAAGGACAGATAATACACATACAAATAAGATAAAACAGTATCTATTCTTGATTTGTAGCATTAATATGGCATATTGAGTCAATTTGCAAAAGAGATATTGTTGCAGAAATTTAACTCAGAACAATCGTGCGAAGATCTGTCATTCCAACCAGAATACTTACCTTCATAATAAAGGACAAAAGTACACTTTTTTGATTAGAATGTAACATCATCGACCACTATTCCTCATTACAAAAAAGTTACTTTATGATGAACCATCTAGAAGTAGTTTGAGGCCTTTTAAACGCAAAAAAGTGTTACTTGCAAAATATGCGAGCAACACTTTTGAAAAAGCGGCGGCTATCTACTCTCCCACCTTTTGGGCAGTACCATCGACGTAGTTGGGCTTAACTTCTCTGTT
>Ga0302286_10001765_pt1 | contig 15633 bp, 5 predicted proteins | sample III_Fen_E2_3_FD_198765 | JGI IMG/M metagenome (GOLD analysis project Ga0302286, IMG submission 198765) | Peat permafrost microbial communities from Stordalen Mire near Abisko, Sweden - III_Fen_E2_3 | ecosystem: Environmental > Terrestrial > Soil > Wetlands > Permafrost | place: Sweden: Abisko...
TGCCACCAATATTGTACTCGACCCTCGCTACAGCCAATACCACGCCGCCAAGCCCAAGCCTCTCCAAAAGCCCGTAGGCACGGGAGCCGCTACGGTATATGCGGGAGGAGCTTCAAATAGTAGAGCCAATCATAGGATATTGGATGGTATATCTACATTTTCCGGATATGGTTCTTCTGTTTTTAGTATAATTGGCGAATATGCCGCTTTCAAAAGAAATATTGATTATAGATCATTAGCTAATACTATGTTTGAAGAGCGAATCATTAAGGGGAAATTGGGTCAGATTGATGAATTTGGTAAAATATGGAGAAATGCTAATAATTCAACATTAGTTAAACAAGCATTAAATACAAACTTGCCTTTGTTGAGCAGATATTCAAATGTATTTGGAAGAACAGGTGCTGTATTGACAACAATTGATGTTGGGACAAGTCTTATGAAGGCTGGTATGTCGGACGATTCTGGTAAACAGATTTATTATACTATGGAAGGTTTTCTGAAAACACCTTCGTACATTCCAGGGATTTTTGGCATAGCATGGGGGATTGGGTTCGATCCTGTGATAAGACCAATATGGGAAAAAGGAGCTGAAACATATAGAGATGCAATAAATAGGGGCGCAGATCCTTCTATTGTATTTATTATGCCTGGTTTAGGCTATTGTCCTCCAATTAAACATCTATAATCATCTAATCATCTGTCTTATGCAGTATTCATATTTTATAAAAAAAAATTTTGATTTTATTCAAGATAATGGATACCTAATATATCCTAATGGTCATCAACTGTATAAAAAAACAGGCAATTTTGAAGTGTTGATTACAGATTATACGGGAGAGAAAATTTTTTTTGAAAGGCTTGTGCTTATTGACGTTTGGATAAAGGATAGTTTTACAGATATAATTAAATATAGGAAGATTTATAAAGGGAGTATATTTTATCCTCAAATGAAGAGAATTGAACGAAAGATTAATAAAAAGATAATTGAATTAGAAAGAAAAAGAGTTATCTCAGATAACGAATAAAAGCTGGATTATGTTGGGATATATTATGGGTTGTGATGGGATAATATTGTTTTTCCAATCGGGGAGGAGGATATTCCAATCCTTACCCCCTAATGGCGCAAGGTGTGCTGTGAGAAAAGATTTATCTTTTCTGTCCATTCGGATATGTAGCAGTCGGTTGTTGCGTCGGATCTGCGATCCGTCGCCGCAATGGAGTATAAGGATCTGTGATCCGGCACAGCACAAGTATCTGAACAAAAGGAAGTAGCGGATTAAAATTAGCTTTGCTGATCTTCGATTCCTGATATTCTAAGCCCCCGGATTGCAAATCCGGGGGGACGGATTCAGTTACGGCATAAAAGTAAGGCTCTTGCCTTGCAGGCTCAAAAGCTGGAGCTTTTGTGTTATGTCCAACGTAGGCGCAGCCTACTGCAAGTGTTCCAGATTCTTAGTTCAAGTCTGAGCACAGCGGAGACTTGGACTGGAATTGAAAATCAGCGAAGCTAAATTTAATCAAGTTGTACTTGATTGGAAGTTGAAAACTTCCTTGGTTTTAGCTTCGCTGATTTTTAATTCAGCACAAGTTTAACTCCCTTCAGTCGTTGACCGTTGGTTCCGCTTCGCTCAAAATTGCGCTAAATGGGGAGCTTATACCCAACAATATCCTACAGAGAACGGAGGGAGTTGAATACCCTCCACCTCTTCTTATCTTAGTTCCTGATTCTTGGATTTGAGGCTTTTAGAAGCACGAATGGCACTCCACGCCTTTGTTGATGCGGTAAGTAAGCATTAATTCGTGTGTGCCGATTGAGCTACGTTTCACAGCGCTTGTGTTGTAGTCGTAGCTATAAGAGAGTGACAGTGACTTGCTGAAGTTGATTCCCAGAATAATTCCCATTTCGCTGGGCGTTCGGTAAAAAGCGCCTATCTGAAATTTGTCGTATGTTTGTCCTGCCTTAAAATAGGCTGACGCGTAACACTCCATTTGAAACATGTTACTATACTGAATTCCACAGGTACCTATCCCAAAGTCAATAGGATCTTCGGTATAACTACGGTAAGCGGCATATAAAAAATTGGTATTTACCTGTTGCTTGTTTTTCTTGTCAAATAATGAAACAATATTCTGACTTGCGGCTCCAAATCGAAACGATTTGCTGGCCAATTCTACTCCAAAATCGGAGTTAAAATCTTTTTCCGGCGTCAAGTTGCGATAAGCCTCTATGTCTTCGGGAGTTGTTAATACAATTTGTGAGATGTCGAACGAGAGGTTCTGATAACTGCCGGCAATACCCAGATGTAATCTCCATGTGTCATTGAGAGTGACGGCATAAGCAAAAGATAAAGAGGCGTTGGTGGTTGAGGTATATCCGATTTTATCTTCAAAAATTTTCAATCCCAGTTGAGTGTGCCAATCTTCAATATAAGTAGTTGCGGTGGCCAGAAGAGTAACTGGCGCCCCTTCAAAGTTGACCCATTGTTTGCGTGATGCCATGCTAAATATTGCAATATACTGATTGTTGATAGACGCAGGAGTAATGTAATAGGGATTTTCCCAGTAATGATTTAGCCGAATGTTGGATTGAGCCATTACGGACAAATATATTGTGCAGAGCAAAATGAGGAATAAAGCTTTTTTCATTTATACATTTAATTTACCGAATAACCATTACATAGCCTTCTCTCGATTTTAACTCTTTGGCGTATTGATAGTAAAGAATAAATAGATAGGTATCTTTTGCAACGGGTTTCCCTTGGTATTTTCCATCCCACCCTTCAGTCCCTTCATACAGTAAGAGACCGTTGCGATTGTACACCTGAATATGCCATCCTTTCATAAATACATCATTTACCCCATCATCATTTGGCGTAAATGTGTTTGGTACAGGAGTTATATGTAGCGTGGTAACCACTGTGCTGTCGCATCCATTGATGGTTTTCAATATATCGGTATAGATGCCTTCCTTCCCGTATTCATTTTCATTAATAGTATAGGTGTGACCTGAAAGACGGCTCAATGTTTGTTCTGAATAATACACAGGATACACTGTGAGTATTAAAGTGGCTGTACTGTCACATCCTGCCTTATTCATTAGATGGGCATCAAACGAGCCTTGCGTGGTGTACGAAACTCCATTGAAATCATAATTTTCTCCATCACAAATTGCGGCACGTGTAGTTGATTTTGAAGGTAAAAGAACACTTAATATCAATGTTGCAGTACTGTCGCACCCTGCCTTATTCATTAAATGGGTATCAAACGAGCCTTGCGTGGTGTATGTAGCTCCATTAAAATTGTAAGTTTCGCCTTGACACATTGTGGCATGAGTTGTTGATTTTGATGTTGGCTTTACAGTTAACACTAATGTAGCGATACTATCGCATCCTACCGCATTTGTCAGATGAGCATCAAATGAGCCTTGTGAGGTGTAAGGGATTGCATTGAAAGTGTAAGTTTCGCCTTGACAAATTGTGGCATGAGTCGTCGATTTTGATGGTAGCTTTATGTCTAACACTAAAGTAGCTGTACTGTCGCATCTTCCCGAATTTACCAAGTGAACAATATAAGTACCTGTTGTGTTGTATGTTTTTCCGTTGAAGGAATAGCTTTCGCCTTGACAGATATGTGCATTTGTGGTCGAAGAAGTCTTTGTGTGGACTTCTAATGCCAATGTGGCCACACTATCGCACCCTGCAGCATTTATGAAGTGGGTATCATACGAACCTTGGGCGTTGTATGAAGTTCCATTGAAATTATAACTTTCTCCTTGACAAATTGTAGCGTGGGTTGTTGATTTTGAAGGTGGTTTTATGCCTAAGTTTAAAGTGGCTATACTGTCGCACACCACCGAATTTACTAAATGTGCAGTATATGTACCCGCAGTGTTGTACAATTTTCCGTTGAAAGAATAACTTTCGCCCTGACAAATACTTACATTGGTAGTTGAAAAGGTTTGTGCGCGTACGTCCAATACCAATGTAGCTAAACTGTCACATCCTACACTGTTAGTCAAACGAGCCGTTTGTGTGCCTGCCGAACTAAAAGTCAGACCATTCCATTTATAAGGTAAATCGGAGGAACAAATACTAACTGTATTTGTCGATGTTGATATGGATTTGACAGATAGTTTTAGAGTTCGGATACTATCACAGCCAGTAGCGGCGGCAATGGTATCAATATAAACGCCGGGAGTATTATAACCAAATAAGGAACTGCCACTGCAAATTGATTTTATATATTGAACCGGAATATAAGTATTGTTGTGTCCAACAGTAATGGCACTATCCAGCACACAGCCTTCCTGAGATTGTGCATGTACAGTTATATTTCCGGGTTTAATATTAGAGAAAGTACTTGAAGTCTGAAAATTAGTGCCGTCAATTGAATACGAAGAATTAGGCCTGTTTGCGGTGACTGTTATGGTGGCATCCTGCGATTTAGCGCATGACGAATTTGATGCTACCACACTTGTGAGGCTAAAAGGTGCAATATTAATAGGACTTAAGTAGAATGTCGGATTACCCTTGGCGACACCATTCCAAGTTGCGTTTCCTTGTTGATTTTTCAGATTACCATCGAGGCTATAATAAGCTACCAAACCGGTTTGTGTAGTTGGATTGTTGAGTGTAAGCATATTTGATGCAATTTCAGATTGACTGCGACAGACTTTCCATATTCTTACTTCGTCTATCATCCCATAAAATTGTTCACAAAGACACGTGCTCATGTTGCCAATTGCGGTTATCAAATCATTTTGTACTAAATTACCACTAAAAGGTTGTGAAACAACCAAACAGCCATCCACATAGAATTTTACAAGTGTTCCATCATAAGTTCCTGCAATATGATACCATTTGTTAGAAGTTAGCACATATGGATTGTACATTCGAAGAAAATGAGTAGTCCCACTATTTCCACTAATGTAAGTGGTTAATTCAAATGTCATTGGTCTTAATAAATAGTTGACATCGGTTATTGTAGTATGCTTGCTTACAACATTTGTTGCCAATTCTTCTGCTTTTGAAAGGTACACAAGTGCTTCCACTGTAATTTGGTTGCCGGAAATGTCTAAATCGCCAAGACTAACCCAATCACCATTATTGGATAAACTTAGACTTTGCGATAAAACGACTTCAGAACTTATTAATAAGAGAAGGCAGATTAATACTTTTATTTTTTGCATGTGAGTAGTTTTCTAATGCAGAAAAGCTTTGATTCTTTCTGTTTGACTTTCCACCAGTGAAGTCCAATTCCAAATGAGTACGACTTTTTATCTCAATTTTAGTCAATTGACAAAATTACCAATAATATTTGTGTAAGAGGCGATTTTAAAATAAATTTACCTATGTCAGAATGATAGATAAAATAGGTTAACACTTAATGATATGTCAGATACTTCTTGGTTTCATAACATGATCATTTCAATGGGAGAGTTTTGTCTTGTAAAGTGTTGATTGTCTGAAGTAAAAGCGTTAGTGTCAAATGTCGGTTTCGAAGATGGGCAGATTGCGAACAATAGACAGCAAAAGCAAGAATATAATTCAAAAAATGTTACAAAGGAAGTATAACCGTCGAATTTCAATAGCAGGTGTGGCATTCAGAGTCGCGGATGATGCGATAGACAAGCATTACCTCGTGGGTGCCGGTGGAGTTGCGGCTGATACCGCTTACGTTGTAGTCGTAGCTGTAGGATATATAGAAGGAGTTGGTGAGATTTATGCCGGCTATGGCGCCTATCTCACTTGGTGTGCGGTAAAACAGACCGATTTTGAATCGTTCGGTCTCTTCTTGTGCTATTTTGAAGTATGCGGTGGCATTGAGCTCCAATTGATACAATCGGTTGTATTGAATTCCGCATACACCACCTCCTAAATCAATAGAGTGGTCGGTGTAGTTTCTGTATGCGGCATACAGAAAATTCATGTTTGTCTGTTGTGTGTTGCCGGGTGAGAATAAGGAGGCAATATTTTGACTTGCTATTCCTATACGAAGCGGTTTGCTTGCCAGTTCTACTCCCAAATCGGCATTATAGTGGCTCTCCCTTGCCATGTTTTCGTAAAGCCCCGGGTCGGTTTGTGTGGCAATTATTACTTTAGAAACATCGTATGAAAGGCTTTGATAACTGGCCGCTATGCCCAAATGTAGTCGCCAGTCTTCGTTAAGCGCTAACGCATAGGCATACGACAAGCTAACATTGGTGGTCGATGTATATCCTATTTTATCCTCAAAAACTTTTACACCAAATTGAGTTTGCATTTTGTCAAGATAAACCGTGGCAGAGGCAAAGGCAGTAGAGGGTGCTCCCGGAAAGCCCGACCATTGTCTGCGTGCTGCCATGCTGAACACCGTTGAGTACACATTACTGATTGATGCAGGGGTTATATAATAGGGATTCTCCCAGAAATTATTCAACCGAATGCTCGATTGAGTAAATCCCGGGAGATATATTGCACTCAATAAGACAATAAATATGGCTTTTTTCATAGTCAAAATGAGTTATCGGATAACCGTTACGTAGCCCTCCTGGGTTTTTGTTCCTGACTCCGACATGTAATAGACTATATAGAAATAGGTATCTTTGGCAACCGGTTTGCCCTTGTATTTTCCGTCCCAACCATCTGTTCCGTCATACATCAGTATTCCGTTTCTGTTATAGACTTTGATATGCCATCCCTGCATAAAAATGTCATTGTATCCGTCGTCGTTGGGTGTAAATGTATTGAGAAGCGCATTGTTGGTTATCCAGATACGCTTGCCTGCTTTTTCGAGGCAGCCGTGCGGATTGAGCACATTCAGGCTTATGTCGTAATATCCTTCTTTTTTAATATCAAAGTTGTGATACTGATCATTTCCCTGAGCTGAAAAACCATCGTCAAAATTCCATTGATAGTTAGAAAATGGAACCGCTTCACTCCATACATGCAGAGACGGAGCGTAGGGCGTAATTTCACTCTTGTCACTTTGTATGGTGTAGTTGTACAATTCAAAATAGGATGCCGTGAAACTTAATGTAGAGGTGCAACCCGATTTTGTGGTACCAATTACGCTGTAATCTCCTTTTTTAGTTATCAGAAGACTATCGGCAATTGAGTTGTTGCTCCACCGGTAAGTGGAGGCTCCCGAAACATGAATCATCAATGAATCGCCGGGACAGAATTGCGGTTGAGGCGCAATGGTTAATACAGGTATTGCTTCTACATAAATTATCTGCGTGTAATTAGTTGCACATGAAGCGTTTGTTACTGTCAGATGTACCGTATATGTTCCGGCATTTGCATAGATATGTTGTATGCTTTGACTTGTGGAGGTAGTTCCATCACCAAAATCCCATAAATAGCTGTCTGTTTTTCCCGGAAGAGTAGGTTGAACGCCGCTAAACAGATAGGAACGTGCATTGCAATTTGTGAGGCTGGCGCTAAGTCCTGAAACTGGAAGAGAAACATTGAATGAATAACTTGACGTACATCCCAATTTGTCTGTTACGGTCAGAATTACTGTTCCGTTCTGATTGGTTTCCATTATGTTTTGATTGGCAGCATTCAACGTTCCGCTCGACCATACTAACAGGAAGGGAGGTACTCCGCCTGTGACCTGAGCCGTACAAATTGCTTTTACCGCTTTGGTTGCACAGTCAAAATCGGCTACAGTATTCACACCAATTGTAATGGGCAATGGTCTGGTTACTGTATATTGCCCTGTTTGAGTGCACCCCTTGGCATCGGTTACCGTTACCAGATAATTTCCTGCCGGTATATTTGTCAAATTTTGGGTTGTAGCCCCGTTCGACCACAAGAAAGTGTATGGTTGATTACCACCTGCAACTAATACATTGATTGCTCCGCTATTGGTGTTGTTGCAATCAAGTGCATGTGTAATGTTGGCATTTATCACCAGTTGTTGAGGCTCTAGTATTACAAATGTCTGCGTAATGTTACAAGGTGTAGCATCGTTGATATAGACTGTATAGTTACCTGCTCCTAAATTGTTTCTTGTTGCACCGCTTGTCGAATTATCGCTCCATACCAATGAAACCGGTGATTTCCCACCCACAAAGTTGAGGTTAATACTTCCGTCATGTGCTCCATAACAGCTAATTCCTTTTATTGTGGGAGTAATGGCGAAAATCGGTGCTTCAGGAATAATGATGTTGAGCACTTTCTGGCAATTGACAGCATCAGTTATTGTGATTTGATAGTTGCCTGCCGATAAATTGGTTTGAACCGTTCCGGTGGCAAAATTGCTCCATTTAATCTGATATGGCGCTGTTCCACCCGAAATAGCAAGGCTAATTGAGGCATTGTTTGCACCATAACATGTAATTGGCGTGGTAGTAGCCTTAATTAAAAGCTCTGTCGGTTGAGTAATATTGACCGATAATGTTAGGAAACAGCCGTTCTTATCCGTTATTTTCAGCGTATAGGTGCCTGCCGGAATGCTGCTTAAATTCTGGTTAGTACTTGTAAATCCGCTTGGTCCAGTCCACGAATAGATATAATCAAAAACTCCGGGAGACGTTTCAATAGGTGTTCCACCACTTGTTTTTATGTTGATAGCTCCCGTGGCATCGCCATAACATACTTCATTGGTAGTGCTTACCACACTTACCGACATGACAGTTGGCTCTGTAATTGTGTAAGTTGCAGTTTTGGGAACACAGCCATTGGCATCATTTACTGACACTTTGTAGACACCCGGACTTAAGTTTGCAATATCCTCGGTGGAGGCAAAAGCTGTCCCGTTTTTTGTCCACGCGTAAGTGTAAACGCCTGCACCACCCGTTACCGAAATGGAAATTGCACCGTTGTTTGCACCAAAGCAGGAGATGTCTTTTCGATTATCTGTTGTGATGATAATATCTGCAGGTTCGGTGATAGTGTAGCTATTTGTGAATGGGCAACCACCCGCATCGTTCACCGCAAGAGTGTAAACACCGGGTGCAAGACCTGTGATACTGTTTGAATTTGACGTAAATCCGTTTGGTCCTGTCCACGAAATAATATAAGGTGCACCCGTACTGAAAGGTACTCCACCTACAATGTTGGTTTGAATTGACCCGTTATTAGCCCCGAAACAGTTGCTGTTTTGGAGTGTAATATTGGGAGTAATAGATGGGTTAACAGTTACAACAACCTGAAAATTAGCACCTGCACAAGTTCCCGATGTGGGAGTAACAGTGTAGGTTACTGTTGCCGGATTGTTAGTCGTATTGATTAAAGCCTGACTAATTGCTGTTTGAGGAGTCAATTGTGCCGATGCACCACTTATTGCTCCGGCAGGATTTATTGTTGGCATTAACCATGTATAGGTGGTTCCGGTCGGTACAATATCTCCGCTTGCACTTGTTGGAGCAACATTAAAGATTCCACCACTGCAGATTAAACTGTTTTTTGATGCAATTACAGGATTTTCGTTTACGGTTACCGAAGCAATGTTGGAAATAATGCTCGAACATCCACCTGAAGGCAGTGTCACGATGCAATAGTAATAAGTTGTTCCGATAACAATAGCCGGTGGGTTATAAGTGTTGCTTGTAGCTCCCGAAATCAGTGAGCCTCCCACAGTTGTATTTGTAGTATTTGAATACCATTGATAGTTGGGTGTACCCACTCCATTGATAAATGAAACCGAGAGCGGAGTAGGGGTTACTCCCTGACATACAGTGCTTGACACTGGTTGTCCGGTGAAAATGGGCGCAGCTTTTATGATAACTTCGGCAGTTGCGCTTAAAGCATTACAACCCACTCCGGTTTGCGAAACTACGCAGTAATAATAGGTAGTTCCTGTGCTTGCTGAGGAAGGAGTGTATGTGGAATTTGTGGCTCCCGTAATGGCTGTTCCTGTTGAGTTATTGTTGGCTGCATTTGCATACCATTGATAAGAAAAAGTACCAATTCCTCCTGACAATGTAACCGACAAATCTGTGGGCATTGATCCCTGACAGAGAGATTGGGTTACATTAGGCTGCGCTGTAATAACTGGGTCGGCTACCACAACTACCTCTGCCGGATTGCTGAACACTGCACCGCAACCATTGCCCGATGTTGTAACACCTACATAATAGTAATAGGTTCCCGTGGCAGCAAAAACAGGTGGGGTATAATTTACATTTGTGGCACCGGCAATGGCTGTACCGCCGCTATTGCTGTTGGTAGTATTCGAATACCATTGATAAGAAGCTGTTCCGGCACCACCGGTATAACTCACTGTCAACGGATTTGGAATCGAACCACCCACGCAAAGATTTTGAATTGAAGTTGGTTGGCTGCTGATATTTACTGCTGAATTAATAATAACGGTAGCCGTATTCGATACGATGCTTGAACAACCACCGGAAGGCAAGGTGATAACGCAATAATAATAAACAGTTCCAACTGCTGACGATGGCGGTGCAAAATTATCATTAATTGCTCCCGCAATAGGTATTCCTCCACTGTTTACATTTGCGGTATTTGAGTACCACTGATAACTTGGTGTACCAATCCCATTAATGTAAGTTACCGATAATAGGGTAGGAATACCTCCCTGACAAACAGCACTTGAAGCCGGTTGTGATGTGAAAATGGGTGCAGGTTTTACAATTACTTCGGCTGTTGCACTTATTGCATTACAACCTGCACCAGTTTGAGTAATCGCGCAATAATAATATAAGGTGCCGGTTGCAGCTGTGGATGGTGTAAAGGTGGCATTTGTTGCTCCTGCAATGGCTGTTCCGGTTGAGGTATTATTAGCCATGTTGCTATACCATTGATATAAATAAGTACCTACTCCTCCACTGACAGTAACCGATAAGTCGGTAGGAGTAGAACCCTGACATATAGTTTGGGTTGCAGTCGGTTGCGAATCGACAACCGGGTCGTTAACTACAACGATTTCGGCTACATTGCTATATACTGCTCCGCAATTATTCCCTGATAACATTATCTCTACGTAATAATAATAACTTCCTGTTGTCGAAAATACGGGTGGTGTATAGTTTGCTCCGGTTGCTCCGGCAATGGCAGTCCCACCGCTGTTAGTAGCTGTGGTGTTAGAATACCATTGATAGGTAACACTCCCTGTTCCACCCGAATAAGCTACTGATAAAGGCGATGCAATGGTTCCGCCTGTACAGATATTTTGAGTGGGAGTCGGTTGTGTACTAATGGTAGGTTTTGCAGTGACAATTACAGTGGCAATGTTCGATGTCATAGTGGAACAACCGGGGTTTGGCAATGTAATGATGCAAAAATAATAAGTAGTTCCAACAACTGAAGTAGAGGGGTCGTAGGTCGGATTGGTGGCATTTAATATGGATACACCGCTCGCAGTAGAATTGATAGTGTTCTGATACCATTGATAAGACGGTGTACCGGTGCCATTGGTATATGAAACCGACAGTGTGGTAGGTATACCTCCCTGACAGACTGTGCTCGAAACCGGTTGTCCGGTGAATATTGGCGTAGGATTGACGCTTACCACATACTTAATTGGCGTTCCGCTACATCCTCCTAAAGAAGGGGTGATGGTATATGTTACAGTTCCGGTGGTTGTTCCTGTTGTCGAAATGGTTTGTATGGGCAATGTATTGGTGTTGCCGGAGAGTGCATACCCTGTAATTCCTGCAGTAGCAGTTGCTGACCATGAAAAGGTTGTGCCGGGTAAGTCGGCTGTAAGATTTACCAATGTAGTAGATGTTCCCGAACAAATTGTTTGCGACAGCGTGGTATTTGTAATTGCGGGAATCGGTTTTACGGCAAATGTACGGGTAGCAGTTGGTGAAGAGCCGCACTCATTACCCACAATAAGTGATACAGTGTAGGTGCCGGGTGTGGTATATGCTATTGAACCGGGATTTGCGGTGTTTGCACTAGCAGGGTTTCCACCCGGGAAGCTCCATGCATAAGTCAATGTGCTTGATGCAGGGGCACAACTGTTAATCGTTGCCGAAGGTGTTATTGTTGCCATACCGCACGAATCGGCAATGGCATTAATAGTTGCAGTGGGCGGTTGTTTTACTGTCACCGTGTGTGTTATCGATTGAGTACCGCATATATTGGTAGCCGACAAACTGAGAGTGTAGGTGCCAGGATTTGTAAAATTAAACGAAGGACTAATTGAGGTGACACTTGTTCCTCCTGTATATGTGTAAGCCGATGTTGTTCCGCAATTATCGGGAGTATATGTTATATCCCATTGATAAGTAGTTGCTTCACAAGCTGCTGTAATATCAGTAGTGTTAGTGGTGTTTACCGAAAGTGGTGCGCATCCTGCATTATTCGACAATGTAAATTTTGGTACCAATGGAGCTTCCACACACAATGTGTCTGTTTTAGTATCAATACCACAATGATTTCCTTCTTTCAATGTGATGGCATATTTGCCCGGAATGGAAAACTGAAGACAAATTGAATTTGAACCGGTTAACCATGTATTAGGATTAGTAGGATCGGCAGTATCATTGCCTAAAGTACCGCTGCTTAATATTACACCAGCAGAGGGAGTGATAGTCCATATTGATTTAGGTGTTGCCAAACAGTTGTCGGTGGCGGCTTGAGGTGCTCCCGTCAGACATATTGAGGTGTTGGTACACGTTGAGGGTGCCGGTAGCGTGAAACTTGAAACAGGAGGTGTGGATACATTAATAGGTTCGACAGTACCTACCGAAGGTGCACCACATGGATTTGAAGCCACAATGCGTGCATAAAAGGAGTTTGGCGAACCTGACGGTGATGTAAAACCACACGAAGATTTAGTAAAAGTGTGGCTTACTGATGCAGGTGGCGGATGATTAAATACCTGCGGAGCTGAACCATCACTAAAAGTGACGGTATATGTTGTTCCAGGAGGGTTGTTTTCGGTTCCTGTTATCGGAAAAGTCAAAGTTGTTGAACTACAGATGTCTGTATTACCGGGATTACCCAACGATACCGCAGGATTAGAACCTATAAACACTTTATATGTAGTGGTTTTAGTACAACTGTTTTGTCCGGTAACAGTATATATCAAAGACCATATACCGAGTGAATAAGTGTGATTTGCAGAAGTCCACGCCGTGGCCGACATGGAAGAGGTGCCATCTCCCCAGTCAATAGAATAGTTGGTATTTGAAGCACTTGTGGTTGATGAATTGTAGAACGTAACGTCGGCTGATGCGCTGCTGCAAGTTTTAAAAACAGGTTGACCGTTGTACACATCCGAACTGATGTTTGATGTAATTGTAAGATCAGGTGCTTGCGGAAGTGTAACGGGTTTTGTAATTGATTGCGAACAACCAGCACTACTTGTTACTTTTAATGTGACATTAAAGGTTTGAGTGCTATTGCCGGATGCTGTAAACAGGTGGCTTGGGTTTTTGTCTGTGGAAATCGATGTATCATCAAAATTCCATGCGTAAGTATAGTTGCCGGTACCAGTTACTGAGGAGGTAAATTCGACAGACGATCCAAAACATTGACCTGTTGGAAATGTAAAGTCAATTACGGGGGGTGATTCTACCTGCACCGTGGCAGATCCGACTTGATTTGTAATAACACTAGAAACGTCAGATACATTTACAAGCGAATAGATGAAAGTGCCTGTCACACTTGTGGGTACAGCTACCGTGACACTATTGCCTGATATGGTGGTGACAGTGAAATTGGAGCCTCCGTTAATTTTATAAGTAAATGTATATGGAGCTGTTCCACCTGTGCCTGTAAAAGTAATGTTGGGATTTGTATTGTTTACGCACACCGAAGTGGTTCCGGTAATAGTTGCCGAAATAGCTGCAGAAATTGATATATTACCAAGGATAATAAAAATCAATACTAAAAAAGACCTATAAAGATGATTCATATTCAATAGGTTTTAGCTAATTAAGTACATGAACTCGCCACAAGGATCTTGATGTCTCTGTAAATTTGCAATTTAGATATTGGTAATAGTAATTCAGGGCAGCTCTGAAGAAGTTGCAAGTACCCTATTTGATTATTAATTAGCGGGGGTAGAGATATCCGCCATGATATTATTTAGCACAAATTTGATATGTGTTTATAATTATCGTGCAAATTTACGACATAAATCCGAATATAGTATCAATATTAGAAATATTTGTTTATATTACATAATTAGAGTCATTTGATAAGTTGTCATTTCTGTTTTATCAACGTGATAAAATGTGATTTATTGTTTTTTAAACTGAAAAAAGGAGAGATAACAATTGCTTTATAAAGTTATCTCACCTTCAATATATCTGATTTTTTTGAGTATGGTTCTTTTCTATCTTGACAATAAAAATTTAAAGGCAACCCCAAAGTCAGTGGTTGACATAGGATAGGAGGTGGATATGAGCGGATTGCTCATATTGCGATCGTAAAACAGACGAATGTTGAGCATCGAACTAAACACATAGTCAGCTGATACTTTGATGGTAGTTGTTACGCCGCCATCCGTGGGTTGTACATTGTCTGTTTCTATATTGCGCATAAGGCTCTTGGTGTCACGTACTGTAAAGTCGCCCCTTATGGTAAGGTCGTTCTTTACTTTCGACTGTTTGTTTTTGAGTTTAAGAATCAAGTTGAAATCTTTAATCATATAGCCCAATCCAATCACATAGTCTTTAGACAATATTTCCATAATTTGGGCACTTGTAATATTTAGATTAACAGTGCGTTGACGTCTGTATTCAAACTTAGCAGACAGGCTGTTTTTGAGGGTAGCATCCAGTCCTACAAGCGGCGAAAAACTTTCGGTAAGCGATACAGAGCCCACATTGAATTGTGAAGAAGGAATCGGGTTGCCGGTAGTTACATCTTTGATGAATCCCACACTTCCGTTTGTGGCCCAATTGAGATAGGAGGTGTATGATGCCATTGTGTATTCGCAGGTGTATGCATGGTTTACCGTCAACGATTTCAAATATTTGGCCACGAGTGGAATGTTTGACAATCCGTCGAATGAGATTCTCCAGTTTGGAAGTGACTGCATAAGACTTGGAAATAACCCTAATCGATTGCTTGATACCGCCTTGCCGCTGTAAGCTGCCAAAAATGCAGGAATGAGTACATCGCCCGAATTGGCATTTACCCCTCCGTTTTTAGAATTATATGTTGCCCCTGCCAGAGCAGAGCCTTGCATGAAACCTGAAGATGGATAACGCTGATCGGTATATTTGTTTCCAATCATTTGTGCGACAATCGAGCGGTTGTTCTTGAAGGCACGATAGGTCTCCGAACTAAAATTGTTGGATGAATTGCCGGTGCTTTTGAAGAATGTTCCTACCGCTATATAGCTCATGTGAAAACTGCCGGTATAGGTGGTTGGCATATCTTTGTACATAAATTGTACTGAATTTTGATCAGCCTGAAACCATTTTTGTGCCAGTTCAATTTTGAATCCGGGCAGCGGTTCTAATGTGAGTCGAGCCTCAAAATCTTTGGTGGAGGCAAAAGTAGCAGGATTTACCACACTGTCATTTGTCACCAGCCATCCTTTGTTCAACGCTTTGCTCACGTAATCTTTATTGAAAAATCCAAAAGCGAAATCGGCTCCGGGAGCAGTAGATCCCATAAGACTTGATTGTCCCACCCAATTAGTGGTGCCCAAAAATCCGGGAAGAGTTAGGTTTTGAGAATGACGATAAGATATGCTTCCTCTGCGAACCATCAT
>Ga0302286_10001767_pt1 | contig 15628 bp, 11 predicted proteins | sample III_Fen_E2_3_FD_198765 | JGI IMG/M metagenome (GOLD analysis project Ga0302286, IMG submission 198765) | Peat permafrost microbial communities from Stordalen Mire near Abisko, Sweden - III_Fen_E2_3 | ecosystem: Environmental > Terrestrial > Soil > Wetlands > Permafrost | place: Sweden: Abisko...
AAGAAGATTAATAAACAAAATGTTAAATTTATGAGAAAACTAACGTTCTTATTGACTTGCCTGTTTTTGGTAAGTGTGGGTTTGGTTAATGCTCAATCAAAATCAATTTCGGGAAAAGTATTTTCCGCTGATGATGGGCAACCTATTATTGGAGCAACTGTAAGAGTACAAGGTACTGCAGTAGGTACAATTACTGATACAGATGGAAATTTTAGAATCAATTTTTCGGGGAATGAAAAGAAATTGGTTTTTTCCTATGTTGGTATGAAAACACAAGAAGTTGAAGCAACCAATAACATGAGGGTTTCTTTAGCTTCAGATTCAAAATTGATTGATGAAGTAGTTGTTACGGCTGTAGGTATCAAACGGTCATCGAAATCAATTGGATATGCGACTGCAACAATGAATCCTGAAGATGCTTTAGGCAAATCGCAACCAGATTTTTTGAAGTCAATGCAAGGTAAAGTTGCTGGAGTTGATATCCGTTCTTCACAAGGAACTCCTGGTGCAGCAACACGTATTAATATTCGTGGAAACTCTTCATTTTTTGGAAATAATGAGCCTTTAATTATTGTAGATGGAGTTCCTTTGGATAATAGTCAGGTTGCAACTAGTAATCAAACAAGTGGTGGTGGTGCGTATTCAAATGGATTTTCATCATTAGATCCTAATGATATGGCCTCTATGACCATTCTTAAAGGGTCTGCAGCTGCGGCTCTTTATGGATCACGTGCTTCTAATGGAGTAATTATTATAAAAACTAAATCTGGATCTGTCAATACTGCAAAAAAGAAGTTGGAAGTGTCTTTATCTTCTTCTTGGTCTACAGAGAACGTTGCTAATTTACCTGACTATCAAAATACATATGGTGCTGGATCTAATTTTACCTACTCAAATTCAAATGGATCTTGGGGTCCAAAATTTGGATCGGCAGGCAATGATTCTGTTCCGGTTCAGAATGGCGATTGGACAAAATATTATCCAGGTTCGTTTCCTTCAAGTAAGAAAGTTGCTTATAAAGCTCAGCCTAATAATGTTAAGGATCTTTTCCAAACTGGGCTTGTAGCGGAGAATTCGATTAATCTAGCGGGAGGTAATGGAAAATCAGCTTTTAACGCTACATTATCAAATATGAATAATAAAGGTTATGTTCCTAATTCCAAATATGAACGTTCTAGTATAAGTTTGGGAGGCTCGTCAAATTTAGCTAATGGATTAACTATTCATGGCAGTATGATTTTTTCAAATACAAGTCAATTAGGAAGCCAATTTGGTGAAAATCAGGTTGACGGAGCATCGTCTTCATTTGCTAGAACTTTATTTTTAGCTCGTAACTGGGACTTAGCCGGACTTCCTTATGAAACGCCGACGGGGTTGCCTATCTCAACAAATAATTCACAATATGATAATCCTTTATGGGATTTTCAACATAATACAGTGACAACTAATGTTGATAGAATAATGGCAAATTTTGGACTTGATTATCAAATCCTTCCATGGTTGAATGCATCATATACTTTAGGTACTAATGTACAAAATCTTAGCCGTAAAGAAATTATCGATCTTGGTTCACGTGCTGTAGGCGGTGTCGGACAATTGAAAACAGATAAATATAGAAACTCAGAATTTGAGTCCACGTTCTTGTTGACAGCCCAAAAAGATTTTTTAGATGACCTTTTCTCAGTAAAAGTGACGTTAGGGCATAACTTAAATGAAAGAAACACTGCAAGGCAGGCAATACAGGGTTCAGAACTTATTGTCCCAGGCATTTATAATCTGTCAAATACCAAAACTCAAACAGTTCTTACTGATGAAACATCGCAGAGAAGATTAATTGGATTGTTTGGAAATGTTACATTGGGTTATAAAAACTATGTGTTTATTGATATTACGGGCAGAAATGATTGGTCATCAACACTGCCGGTTGCAAATCGCAGTTATTTTTATCCGGGAGTTACAGGCTCTTTTATTTTTACAGATGCTTTAAATATTAAAAGTGACATTTTTAGCTATGGTAAAATCAGAGCTGGTTGGGCGAAAGTAGGACGTGATGCTGATCCTTATTCTTTGGTGAATACTTATTCGATTAATTTGCCATATAATAATTCTGTGAATAGTGCCACTTTGTCTGCTGTAAGTAAGAATCCTACACTTCAACCGGAATTTACGCATGAGCTTGAGTTAGGAACTCAATTAGAATTTTTTAAAAGGAGATTAGCATTTGATTTTACTTGGTATAACAAAATATCTACAAACCAGATTGCTAAGGTAACTATACCAGCATCAAGTGGCTATGATTCTTACTATATGAATTTTGGTAAAATACAAAACAAAGGAATTGAAATAGATGTAACAGCTAAAGTTATTGACACTAAAGATTTCAACTGGACGTTACATTATACGTTTACAAAGAATAAAAATACAGTTCTTGAATTAATTGATGGTGTTGATAGAATAGCTTTATCTAACGTATTATCAGGCTCAATTAATCCATATCTAGAAAAAGGAATGCCATTTGGATATTTAAGAGGTACTGTAAACTATAGAGATGAAAATGGAAATTTATTGATTGATCGTTCTACAGGATTGTTAATAAAAGATCCGAATGAGAAAATGGTTGGAGATCCTAATCCAGATTTTAAAATGGGACTGGGTACTACATTCACCTATAAAAACTTTTTCTTAACAGCTCAAGTTGATTGGACGAAAGGAGGAGATATTTACTCAACAACTGTCAGCACATTATTGGGACGTGGAGTAACCAAAGATACGGAGGATCGTGAACATACTTGGGTAATTCCCGGATATTACGGAGATGCAAATACCGGAAAACCTCTGCTAGATGCTTCTGGTAATGAAATTGCAAATACGACTGCGGTAACAACAAATGATCTATATTTTGGTAATTCGTTTGCAATAAATTCACAAACCGAATGGAATGTATATGATGCAACTGTTTACCACCTTAGAGAGTTGACTTTTGGTTACAATGTTCCTAAGAAACTTTTGACCAAAACTCCATTTGGAAGTGCAACTATAAGTTTCTCTGGTCACAATTTATGGTATTGGGCTCCAAATGTACCTAAGCACACTAATTTTGATCCGGAAGTTAACAGCTATGGTACGTCTTCGGTTCAAGGTATTGAGTTGAGCGCTGCTCCTACTACAAAACGTTTTGGAGTTAATGTAAAATTGACGTTCTAATTATTAATTATTTAAAAGAATGAAAATGAAAAAGATATTATTTATATTATTTATTTCGACCTTATTGGTGGGATGTAATGGATGGCTTGACGTGAACAAAGACCCAAATAATCCTCAAGATGTGCCAATGTCTTTATTACTTCCGTCTGTTGAACTTAATGCAACTTATGTATTGGCTCCAGGTTCAGGCTCTTTAGGTACCGGACTTGGTGAAGATTTAGGAGTTTATACTCATCAGTTATCAACTCGTGAAGCAGCTAATGTCTATGGTGCCGACGGTAGTGAGTATTATCTGAGAAATGCGTGGAGTGGTATGTATATATCTACATTGCAGAATTTAGATATAATAATTACTAAGTCTGGAGAATCTAATGCGCCGTATTATGAGGGAATTGCAAAGGTTATTAAAGCATATATGTATTCACAGTTTGTGGATGTATTCGGAGATGTTCCATTTACTGAGGCAAATAAAAAAGCCGATGGTATAGTTTATCCTAAATTTGATAATGGCGTTGATATTTATCCTGCATTGATTACAATGTTGGATGACGCAATTGCAAAATTAAAAACAACAGCAACTGTTACTGTTCCAAAAACAGATGACTTAATTTTTGGAGGTGATGTAACGAAATGGATTAAAACAGCTAATACAATTAAATTAAAATTGTATACGCAAACATACAATCAGAAAGGTGCTGACAAAGCTGCAATTGGAGCTAAGATTAAAGCGATATTTGATAATCTTGCTACTACTCCTCTTATAGCTGCAACTGCTGATGGATTTATGTTTCCATTTGTTAGTCAAAGAACTCCAGATAACAGACATCCTGCTTATGGAGGAACTTATGAAGCAACTCAAAAAACAACAAATATAAGTCCTTGGTTTTTTGAAATTTTAAAAGGAATTAATCCCGTGTTTTCGGGAATTGTTGATCCACGTATTCCTTATTACTTCTATAATCAACTAAAGCCAAGTCAAACAGGAAAAGATGGAAATAAGTTTGAATATAGAGTTGGAGGTTTTGCTTCTATCTATTTTGGCTCAACTGGTCCTGATAATGGGGCGGCTCAAGATAAATCTCAGACAGTTTATGGTATTTACCCTTGTGGTGGTCGGTATGATCAAGGTGATGCACTAACAGTTGATAAATCAAGTGGTACTGGAGCAGCTCCATATCGTTTCTTAACTTATGCTGATAGATTGTTTTTGGAAGCAGAGTTACTTCAAGCAGGTATAATTACAACGACACCTGATGGAAATGATGCAAAAACTGTTCTTAATGCAGCAATGGTAGAAGCTTTCAGATTAGTTGACTATGTTGCCGCCAAAGCGAATGGATCGCAAACAATTCCTGTTTTGACGGGTGCAACAAAAACGAATACTTACATAACAAGTATTTTATCTTTATTTGATGCCGGTGATGCTAATAAGAAAATGGAAATTATCATGACTCAAAAATGGATTTCTAGCTTCGGTAGTTTTGTTGATCAATATACAGATTATCGTAGAACCGGTTATCCAAAAATGTTTGATCCAAATGATGCTACGATGGCTCCAAGTGGATTTGTAACACCACCTGCAGGCGGTGACCCCGATCGGACTTTGCCTCCAGTTAAGGTAAGTTGTTCGTTAGCATATCCAAGAAGTTTAGCGTGGTCAATTGATGAAATTAACGTAAATAAAAACGCGCCTAAACAAAAAACAGATCCTTCTACTTATTATGTCTTTTGGGATCCGAAGAAGAATTAATAAACTAATAATAAAAGAATATGAGAACAAATATATTAAAATCGATATTTTTATTAGGGGTTGTACTTCTGGGTGCATGTCAGTCGCAAGATAAAATTCCGGAAATGAGTACCGTTTCATTTCCACTGTTGACATTCGATGCTACATCAGATAAAAAAATCGAGAGTGGTGTTTTAAACGCTAAGTTTAAAGTGGATATGTTTTATAAAGATTATCCTGTGGATTCAAAGGTAGTTATAGCTATGAATGGAAATTATAGCAATTTGAAAACCTTTAATGCAAGCATTAAAACTTTTCCAACCACATTGACTTTAACAGATACTCAGTTAGTACAATTGTTTGGCTTGAGTTCAATTGTTACAGGAGACTATTTCCAAGTTGGTTTGGATGTATTAATGGCAGATGGTAAATGGTATCCTGCATTTGATTCTAATGGGGTTACTTATAGTTCCGGTCCATCAAATCTTCCCGGAGCCTCACCAATACTTACAGTTAAGGCTGTATGTAAGTTGGATATTAATGATTTTGTTGGTACTGGAACCATTACTGATGCTTATTGGTATGGAGGTGTTTATAATACTCCTATTGTGAAAGTAGATGCAACACACCTTAAAATTAAGAATTTTGGTTTATTTACTGATGGAGGTGATGTTACAATGACAATAGATCCCGATACATACGTTGTTACAATAGCAAAACAAGTGTATGCTGCTAATCTTGCTGATTTTGGAACAGCTTATGCAAAGTATACAAATCCAGCTGTGGCAGGAAAGGGTGTTATAGATCCATGTAAACGAACTATTTCATTTACAGCACTGGAATATACAGTGGATCAGGGTTCTTTTTCAACAGGGGCACTTGTGATTTCGTATTAGATAAAGAAATCTATGGAATCTCGTAATAATTTTTTTTACGAGGAATAAAAGAGGCTGTCTCAAAACATTATTTGAGACAGCCTCTTTTTTTATTTCCAATACTTTAATCTTTCAATAATCAAATCTTCATATTGCAATAACCAGAAGCAGAATCTTTTGGGAACCGATGTTTTTTTGTACTTTTGCAAAACTTTTAATGATATTGGTGAAATGTTTTTAAAACATTGCCAGATAGCATTTCCCAATTAAAAACAAACTAAAAAACAATTCTCCAAATTTTCTAAATGTACATGAACACCATACAGATTAAAGATAAAAAGTTTTCACTATCTATCCCAGAGGCAGAAATTCAAGCAGCGGTTCGTAAAGTAGCGGAAGCTATCAACCATGATATTGCGGAAAAAAATCCACTATTTATCTGCGTTTTAAATGGTGCATTTATGTTTGCCGGTGATTTGATGAAAAATGTAAGTATACCGTGTGAAATCACTTTTATCAAACTATCATCTTACGAAGGTTTGTATTCGAGCGGTTCTGTAAAAGAAATTATTGGTTTGAATGAGAGTGTAGTGGGAAGAAACGTTGTGGTAGTGGAGGATATTGTAGATACGGGTATTACTATGGAGCGCATTCTGAGCTCGTTAAGAGCTAAAGGTGCCAATGATATAAGGGTCGCTACTTTTTTGCAAAAACCAGATGCTTTGCAACGGGATATAAAGATTGATTATGTGGCAATGAGAATTCCTAATGACTTTATTGTGGGGTATGGATTGGATTATGATGGGTACGGTCGTAATTTGAAGGATATTTATACTGTGGTTTCTGAATGAAAATTCCATGAACTGTGATGTATAGGTATCATTACAGCTCATTTTAGTTAATATATTAAAGATAAAAAAATGCTCAACATTATTATTTGTGGTGCTCCGGGTTGCGGAAAAGGCACGCAAAGTGACTTGATTGTAGAAAAGTACAAGCTTAAACATCTTTCTACAGGTGATTTACTCCGTAAAGAAATAGCTGAAAAAAGCGAGTTAGGAATAACTGCTGAAAGTTTTATTTCAAAAGGTAATTTGGTTCCTGATGAAATGATCATCAGTATTCTTTCGAAAAACATCCAAGGCTTTGGAAATGATATTAACGGTATGATTCTGGACGGATTTCCACGTACAGTAGCTCAGGCTGAGGCTTTACAAATCATGTTGAGTAATAGTGGAAAAGAAATCAGCATTTTGCTTGATTTGAGTGTAGAAAAGACAGAATTAATTGATCGTCTTTTAAAAAGAGGTCAGACTTCAGGACGCAGTGATGATAATCTGGAAACTATCCAGAAACGTTTAGAAGTGTACGAACTTCAAACAGCTCCTGTAAGTGACTTTTACAAAAAACTTGATAAATATGCTGCCGTTAATGGTATGGGTGGTGTAACTGAAATTTTTGAACGTATTTCTTTAATTTTAGACTCGAAGAAATAATTTTTTCCGACTAAAAAACTTATATAAAACACACCGGAAACTAATTCAGGTGTGTTTTGTTATCTCATAAACAAAACAAATAAAATGGCAAGTTCTAACTTTGTAGATTACGTAAAGATATTTTGTCGTTCGGGCAAAGGTGGACCGGGTTCAAAGCATTTATACCGCGACAAACTTACTATGAAAGGAGGTCCGGATGGCGGTGATGGCGGACGTGGCGGCCATATTATTTTGAGAGGTAGCAAAAACCACTGGACACTGATTCACCTGAAATATGCACGACATATTTATGCCGGCGATGGCGAGAGTGGAGGTTTGAGCAGAAGTTTTGGGAAAGATGGCGAGGATAAAATTATCGAAGTGCCTTGCGGAACTGTAGTCTATGACGCAGAAACAGGCGAATTTCTTTCGGATATAAAGGAAGATGGCGAAGAGGTAGTGTTGATTAAGGGTGGACGTGGCGGACAAGGAAACTGGCATTTTCGTTCTGCTACCAATCAAACACCACGTTTTGCACAACCCGGTGAAGCATCGATAGAGAAAACAGTGATCTTACAATTGAAGGTATTAGCGGATGTTGGTTTGGTGGGATTCCCCAATGCCGGAAAATCAACCTTACTATCGGTTGTATCTGCAGCAAAACCCGAAATTGCCAATTATCCTTTTACCACACTGGTACCAAACCTGGGTATTGTTTCTTATCGCGACGACAGATCATTTGTAATGGCTGATATACCGGGAATAATTGAAGGAGCATCGGAAGGTCGTGGGCTTGGATTACGTTTCTTACGTCATATCGAAAGAAATTCTATTTTGCTGTTTATGATTCCGGCAGATACGGATGATATTATCGCCGAATATAATATCCTGCTTAATGAGCTGAAACAGTATAATCCGGAACTTGTCGATAAGCAGAGAATTTTGGCCATAACCAAATGTGATATGCTGGATGAAGAATTGACAACTGAAATAAAAAAACTGGTGCCTACAGATATTCAGTCGGTTTTCATTTCGTCAGTAACCGGTTTGGGTCTTGCGGAGCTCAAGGATCTAATCTGGGCAGAAATAAACAAAGAATCCAATAAGATCGTTGAAATTACGCATCGTCCAATGGAAATAGCCTATCGTGATGTGGAGGAAGAACTTGAAGAAGAGGAAGAAGAGGAAGAAGAGGATGATCTGAGCCAATATAAAGGAATAGGCTGGGATGAACTGTAAACCAGAGGTAAGCAGTAAGAGGTAAGCAACTATGATTACGTACAATTTACTGAATAAGCATAATGAAATTGCCCATTTTTGCACGAGCCGGGAAGGTGGTGTAAGTGTGGGCAATTATGCGTCATTTAATTTGAGTCCGTTTTATGGGGATGCGCCTGAGAGCTTTTTGCGAAATCAGCAAATTTTGTGTGATCGGCTGGATATTAATTTGGAAAGGCTTATTATTCCATATCAAAATCACGGCACTGAGGTGAGAGAAATTGACGAGGCTTACTTTCAGTTATCAAAAGCAGAGAAACTGCAATATCTGAATGGAATTGATGCTTTATATACCAACCTACCGGGAATTTGTATCGGAGTTACCACAGCCGATTGTGTTCCGTTATTATTTTTCGATCCGGTTAAGCAAGTGGTGGCAGCTGCTCATGCAGGCTGGCGTGGCACGTGTGGGAGGATAGCAGAGGAAACTATCCGTAGGCTTGTTGAGGCACATAAATGCAGTGTAAAGGACATTCTGGTGGTTATTGGCCCATCAATATCGAGCGAGGTTTATGAAGTCGGTGTTGACGTGATAGATTCATTTAAGGCAGCAGGCTTTGATATATCCAACATCTGCGAACAACGAGGAAGCTCATTTTTTCTCGATTTGTGGAAAGCAAATCAGCAATCACTTGAAAATGCAGGAATACCGGCTGAGAATATAGAGATTGCGGGGCTTTGTACATTTACCAGCCCTGACCGTTTCTTTTCAGCCCGCAGGTTAGGAATAAAATCGGGCAGGATGCTAAGTGGAATAATGATTAAAAAAGCGTGATATAGAGTTCGGAGTATGAACATCGTAATTTCAAATAGAATACGTGAGGCTTGTCCGCAGCTGGTTTTAGCAACCATAATGTGTGAGGTGAAGAACGCTGAAACTTCGTCAGAGTTTTGGTCTGAAATGGAGGCCGAAATTCAACGAATAAAATCGGTTTACGCGTTGGAGGACATAAACAAACGTCCGGAGATAGCAGCAACCCGTAAGGTTTATAAAATACTGGGTAAAGATCCCAATCGTTATCGTCCTTCGGCAGAAGCATTGTGTAGGCGCATACTTAGGGAGATTCCAATTTATAAAGTCAGTACCTTAGTTGATGTTATTAATCTGGTCTCCATCCGAAGCGGATTTTCTATCGGAGGTTTTGATTTAGAAAAGATTCAGGGAAAGATTCAGTTGGGAGTAGGAACCGCCGATGAGGAGTTTGAAGCAATAGGCAGAGGACTTTTAAACGTGGAAGGTTTGCCGCTCTACTCTGATGAAACTGGTGGAATAGGTACGCCAACCAGCGATAATGAACGAACAAAAATAGGAGGAGATACAACCAGACTGCTATTGATTATAAACGGATACAGCGGCAGGTCTGGGCTTCAGGATGCTGTAGATTACTCTATTGAATTGCTGGGAAAGTATGCTGAATTAGAAAATGTAAAGGTTCACTTTATCGAATAATTCAAACCTCTAAACCAGTCATCATCTTCTCTATTTCCTCGTCCAATTCGTGCAATTGTTTTTTGCAAAGTTCCATCAGAACAGCTGCTCTTTTTACTTTTTCAGCGATGAAATCCATATTCACTTCTGCATTACTTTCCAACTCTGCCAGAATTTGCTCCAGCTCTGTAACTGCCTCGGTGTAAGTTAGCTTTTGTTTTGCCATTATTCTATATATTTTGTAGTAGGGGAAACAAGTTGATACTATTCTTCGGAAAAATGTACCAACACATGTCTGTAAGAATTAAAAATCTTGGATTTAGAACAAAAACCCAAATATACTTTATTATCGTCCACGACAGGCAGATACCATGAGTTGGTGTCTTCAAAAATATCCATTACAGTCTCCATAGGCATACTAGCATTGAGCAATGCAGGAGGCGATGTCATCAATTTATTTACTTTAAATCGGTTATATAAATCAGGTCGGAACATAATATTGCGCACCTCATCTACCAGCACTATACCGTTTAGTCTGTTGGTAACCGGGTTTACAACAGGAAATATATTTCTTTTGGATTTTGATATATTCTTTACGAGCTCGCCTAACGTCATGTCGGGGTACAATGTGATGAAATCCGTTTCGATGAAGTTCTCCATTTTCAGCATCGTAAGTATCGCTTTGTCTTTGTGATGTGTCAGCAGTTCGCCTTTCTTGGCCAACCGCATGGCATACAAACTGTGCGGTTCAAAAAGAATAATGGTCAGATAGGAAACCACAGAAACGATCATAAGCGTCATAAATAAATTATAGCCCCCGGTCAGTTCTGCAATAAGGAATATCCCGGTCAGAGGAGCATGCATTACGCCCGACATAAGCCCGGACATCCCCGCCAATGCAAAATTAGCTTCGGGAGCATGAATTCCCAAAAACGACAGAACATGAGACACCACAAAACCGGTTAAGCAACCGACAAACAACGATGGTGCAAAGATTCCACCCACACCGCCGGCCGAAGTTGTCGATGCTGATGCAAATATTTTAAAGATAACGATTAAAGAGAGGTAAATAACTATAATCCAGGGACTGTTTCCGAGTCCCAAAAAGAAGCTCTGATTGAGAACAGAAGCCGATTGACCATTTAAGAGAGCGACGATTGTATCATAACCTTCGCCATAAAGCGGCGGGAAAATAAAAATAAGTATGCTTAAGATCAGACCTCCAATAATCAGTTTCGAATAGGGATTTTTGTATTTTCTGAAAAAACTCTCGATTTTATTCATTCCCCTTGTAAAATAGAGGGATACAAGTCCACAAATAATGCCTAAAAGAATCAGGTAAGGTATTCGCTCTATGGCAAAGGGCTCGTATTTACTAAACTGAAACATAAAGTTACTTCCTGAGAAGAAGTAAGATAATGATGTGGCTGTAACAGAAGAGATTAAAAGTGGTGCAATCGCTGTAAGTGTCATATCCAGCATCAGCACTTCAAGCGTGAACATCAGACCTGCAATTGGTGCTTTGAAGATACCGCCAATAGCTCCGGCAGAGCCACATCCCACCAGAAGCATTAATGTCTTCTGATCCATCTTAAAGAAGTTTCCCAGATTTGAACCAATAGCCGCTCCGGTAAGTACAATAGGTGCTTCGGCTCCTACAGATCCACCAAAGCCGATGGTGATAGAACTTCCTACTATTGAGGTCCAGATGTTATGAAGTTTAAGGATGCTTTTTCGTTGCGAGAAGGCATACAAAATCCGGGTCACCCCGTGACTGATGTCATCTTTTACAATGTAGCGAACAAATAGAGAGGTGATTAAGATACCTACAATAGGAAAGAGTAAATACCAGTAGTTTACATCCTGATGACTAAAATGACTTGTAAGCAGGTGCTGAATCAGATGAATAATAGATCTTAGCACAAAGGCGGCAATAGCGGCAAAGATTCCTATTACGAAGCTCAATATGAGTATAAAGTGTCGTTGCTTAACATGAGCCTCACGCCATGCAATCATTCTCAAATACCAACTCTTATTTTCCATACCTTTATAAAAACTCCTGACAATCTTTCAAAAAACTTTCAACAAAGATATATAAATTAGAATCTAAATCAAACACCTTTTCCTTTAAATAGAATTTCGAGGGTGTACAGAAGAATTTTGGCATCGGTCAGTAAAGACATATTTTCCATGTAAATAATGTCGTAATTAAGTCGTTCTATCATTTTATCCACTGTATCGGAATAACCGATTTTTATCGGACCCCACGAAGTCAATCCGGGTCTGATTCTGTAAAGAAGGCAATAATACGGTGCCTGATCAATAATTCTGTTGATATAATATTTTCTCTCCGGTCTGGGACCCACTACGCTCATTTGACCTTTGAGTACATTCCAAAATTGAGGAATTTCGTCCAACCTGTATTTCCTCAACACCTTGCCTACATTTGTAATTCTTTGATCGTTAGGACTGCTTAAACGTGGCACGCCCTTCTCAGATCCTGTGTACATGGTTCTGAATTTCAATATTTTAAACGTTCTTCCGAACTGACCTACCCGTTCCTGTTTGTAAAATACAGGTCCTTTGGAGTTTAGCTTTATCAGCAAAATAAAGGAAAGCACAAAAGGTGCAACCAAAACTAAAGCCAAAAACGAAACGATAATATCAAAGAGACGTTTTACACTTTCTTCCCAATCGGACATGGTAGAATCGGTGATGTTTACTAAAGGGCTTATATCCAGGTTTTTTATTTTTGCACTTCCCGTTAGTATTTCATATAGCCGTGGAGTAAACTGAATCTCAATATTGAATTTATATAATGAGTTGATAATCTTGAAAAGTTGATAGTCATCAGCATCATCCAGTGCAATTATGGTTTCTTTGATATCGTATTTTTCTATGATTGTGTCCAACTGAAACATATTTCCCAATACTTTGTTGGCAGGGACGGCAGTGTGCCTGTCATTGCTTATGAAGCCTATAAGTGTGTTGTGACGGGCGTATTTTTCAAACTCTGAAGCTATTTTTAATGCGTTTTTTCCTGTGCCAATGATGATAGTGTTAACAGTCCACTTCCTGGTCTTGAAATTGTTTCTGATTTTTGAGCTAACAATACTCCTGAAACTCAGCGTGAAAATAAACATCAGCCCAAATAATACAAGAAGTGAAATATAGAAGTACTGGTATGAAACAGAAATATCTTTAATCATTCTGATTGAAAAAATGGAAATAGATATAAATGCTGATGATGTGAATGTACTGAATATCTCGACAACTCTGGATTTTTTTATCGGGTTTAAATAAAAACCGCACAGATAATGAATTGAAATGCAATAAAAAGGAAAGAAAATCAGACTTATCAGGTAGCTATAGTTTGGAATCAGAAAACGAATACTCTCAAAAATCTGAATGTCGTTGATGAGTTTTCGGAAAGCCACAAAGAGCACCCATACGATAAGCGAAGCAAGCATATCGCAAAGTACAAATTCAAATCGTAAGCGGCCTTTATTCATTTTGTTTTATTCCCGGATTAATTTGAACAAGTTTCCTTTTCCCAGTTTTATTATGGATGATGGTTTGGGTAGTGACAATTCATCCCGTCTAAAATTCACCACATAATCTACAGCATTTTTAATTTCATCTAATATCTGGCTGAAGTTTTGCGGAGTTGGTTCACCACTTACGTTGGCCGAAGTGGAGACAATGGGTTTTTTGAATTGAGCACAGAGCTTTTTCGAGAATTCTTCGGTAGTCACCCTGATTCCGATTGATTTGTCTTCAGCAACCAGGTTTGAAGCCAGATTGCGAGCCTGAGGATAAATGATGGTGAGTGGTTTTTCAGACATTTCTATCAAATCCCACGCTATATCCGGAACTTCGTCAACATAAGATTGCAACTTGCCGGGGTTATCAATCAGCACAAGCATAGCTTTGGCATCGGCTCGTTTTTTTATATCAAAAATACGTTTTACGGCAATTTCATTTGTGGCGTCGCATCCAAGTCCCCATACAGTGTCGGTTGGGTATAGAATAACACCTCCTGACCGGAGGATTTCAAGTGTTTTTATAATTTCTTCGTGCATAATTAAAATCGGATTTATTTAATGGCTAAATGATATATTCAAAAAAGCAAATTTTGGGAAAATCATCAAACTAATTATCGGATTTACTGCTTTTAAGATATCATTTTTCTTTCATGCAAAGATAGCATTTTATCTCTTCAATTGTTATGTATTGTTAAGCTTTTGTTTGAAATCTAATCTGTGTGCTGTTATTGTATTTTCGGAAAAAATCTGTACTTTTACAGCATTGAACCTCGTTTGTTATTCAAAATAGTTGAATAGTTTTCTTATAAGATTGATAAATAACAGCTTGGATTTACAAGGAGAGCTTGCTTCTTCCGCTTGAGTGAAAAAATAATATACAATGATAAATACCTGGATTTACAGAACCCTTACCGAACAACAACGTGAAATACAAAACAAGTTAGCAGAAGAATTGAGTATTAGTCCAATACTGTCACAATTGTTAGTTCAGCGAGATATTCTGACTTTTGAAGAAGCGCGTAGTTTTTTTCGTCCTGACCTGAGTAATTTGCATGATCCATTTCTGATGGCCGACATGCATAATGCCGTAAACAGACTCACGAAGGCAATGCAGAAGAATGAGAAAATACTCATTTACGGCGATTACGATGTTGATGGAACAACTTCTGTGGCACTGGTTTATAAGTTTTTGAAACAATTCTACCGGAATGTTGATTTTTACATTCCCGATCGTTATAACGAAGGTTATGGCATCTCTATTCAGGGAATTGATTTTGCCGCAGATAATGATTTCAAGCTGATTATTGCGTTGGATTGTGGTATCAAAGCAGTGGAGAAGGTGAAATATGCTCTGGAGAAGGGTGTAGATTTTATAATTTGCGATCACCATACTCCTGATGCTGTGTTGCCGCCGGCTGTTGCAGTTTTAGACCCTAAAAGAATAGATTGTACATATCCTTACGAACATCTCTCGGGCTGTGGTGTCGGTTTTAAATTGATGCAGGCTTTCGCCATTACCAACAACATTGATTTTTCACAGCTTACTCCATTGCTTGATTTGCTGGCCTTAAGCATTGCTTCTGATATAGTTCCCATTACCGGCGAAAACAGAATTCTGGCATTTTATGGATTAAAACAGATTAATTCTAATCCAAGTATCGGGCTACAGGGAATTCTGGAAGTTTGCGGGCTGAAGGACAAAGAAATAACCATTAGCGATATTGTTTTCAAGATTGGTCCTCGTATCAATGCTTCGGGAAGAATGAAGCTCGCTTCGGAAGCTGTGGAGCTGCTTGTATCGAGTGATTATCTGTTTGTAAAAGAAAAAAGTGATACAATAAACGAATATAACAACGACCGAAAAGACTTAGACAAGAATATTACTGATGAAGCTATTGCGCTTATTGGGGCTGACAAGCGATATCTTGATAGAAAGTCAATAGTGGTACACAAACCTGATTGGCACAAAGGCGTTATCGGAATTGTGGCTTCGCGATTGTCCGAAGAATACTACAAACCCAGCATTGTTCTTACCAATTCAAACGGATTTGCTTCCGGATCGGCCAGATCGGTTTCGGGATTTGATATTTATA
>Ga0302286_10001769_pt1 | contig 15595 bp, 10 predicted proteins | sample III_Fen_E2_3_FD_198765 | JGI IMG/M metagenome (GOLD analysis project Ga0302286, IMG submission 198765) | Peat permafrost microbial communities from Stordalen Mire near Abisko, Sweden - III_Fen_E2_3 | ecosystem: Environmental > Terrestrial > Soil > Wetlands > Permafrost | place: Sweden: Abisko...
CTTCAAACAGGCTTCAGGAACTTCGCGCGGAGTTTACACCACCCGCGATTCGTGGTTCATTTTCCTGAATGACGGAACCCATACCGGCATTGGCGAATGTGCGCCGTTGCCCGATCTGAGCGTGGATGATCTGAAAAAAATGAGTACGAAACTCCTTCAGGTTTGCGAAGAAATTGGCTATTTCATCCAGTTCGCCGAAGAGTTGCGAACCTGGCCATCCATCAGGTTCGGACTCGAAACAGCTTTGCTCGATCTGAAAAACGGCGGTCAGCAACAACTTTTTCCTTCAGCATTTACCCGCGGTGAACAGGGAATTCCAATCAACGGACTGATTTGGATGGGCGCTCCCGAATTTATGAAACAACAGGTGCGTGCCAAGTTGGAAGCAGGATTCCGGTGCATCAAAATGAAAATCGGAGCATTGGATTTCGAAACCGAATTCGGCCTGTTAAAAGCCATTCGCGATGAGTTTTCGCCGGAAGAAATTACCTTACGGGTCGATGCCAATTGTGCATATTCGTATCAAACGGCTCTCGAAAACCTGAAACGATTGTCTGATTTGCACATTCATAGCATGGAACAGCCCATTGAAACTGGCCGCTGGAACGAAATGGCCGAATTATGCAGCAAATCGCCGGTTCCGATTGGCCTGGACGAAGAGCTGATTGGCATTTCCAGCCGAACTGATATGCAAAAACTGTTGGAAACGATCCATCCGGCTTACCTGATTCTGAAACCCAGCTTGCATGGAGGTTTTGCCGGTTGCGAAAAGTGGATTGAACAGGCTGACAAATACGGAACGGGCTGGTGGATTACTTCGGCGCTCGAATCGAACATCGGGCTGAATGCCATTGCACAATGGACCTTTCAGCTAAATGCAAAAGGAGAACAGGGCTTGGGAACCGGGCAACTTTTTACCAATAATTTCGACTCGCCGCTCGAAATTGCAGGTGAACAGTTGTGGTATCGACCAGGGAAAGGATGGAAATTCGGGGATTTGAAAATTTGAAAATTTGTACGCAGCATAAAATGACAACTAAAGCAACAATCATACTGAATGGCAAACGGTTTTCTCTTGAAGAAATTCAGGGTTGGACTGCTGAAATTGCCTGCCATTCAACCGTTCCGGAATGGGAAAAAGAGTTGTTTTTATTCCTGAACGAATGGTTTTCGGATTCAGATTTTGTAGTTGCCCAAACTTCGGGAAGTACGGGCAAACCCAAGCCAATCGAATTGACAAAAACCTTGATGATCAGAAGCGCCGAACGAACCATCGACTATTTCGGGTTGCACGAAAACGACCGCCTTTTGCTCAGTTTGCCATGCCGGTACATTGCCGGGAAAATGATGGTAGTCCGCGCCATTGTTGGGCAAATGAACCTGATCACCGTTGACCCGGCTACCGATTTTGATTTTCTGGAACATGAAAGCTACGACTTCGGTGCCTTGGTTCCGAACCAAGTCATCAAAATACTGGATCAACCTTCAGGAAAAGAGAAACTTCAAAACATCCGAAATCTGCTGGTTGGTGGTTCCGCAATTTCCTCAGCCCTGGAAACCCGCATCAGTCAGCTTTCGAACCGAGTGGTTTTAACCTACGGAATGACCGAAACCGCTTCGCACATTGCCATCCGCGAACTTTCCGGAAGTCACAAATCGGATTTCTACCATTGTTTGCCTGGCATTTCGGTAAGTTTGAGTGAAAGTGGAAGTCTTCAAATTCATCATCCAGAGCTGGTCGAACCACTTCTGACCAATGATTTGGCTGAAATTTATTCGCCATCCCAATTCAGGATTACGGGTCGGGCCGATTCGGTGATCATTTCAGGAGGAATCAAATATTCGCCCGAAGCAATCGAGAAAAAGCTGGAAGGACTGATTGATCAGCGATTCGTAATTTCATCCATCCCGGATGAGAAACTGGGAGAACGACTGGTTCTGATTATCGAAGGGAAGCCTTTTCAAACTGAAAACTTACAGAACGAACTGAACGATCGTCTCCCGCACTTCGAGCGACCCAAAGAAATCTTTTTTCTGGATAAATTTTCGGAAACAGCTTCCGGAAAAATTAGAAGGAAAGCCCCCTAAATCCCCCAAAATGGGGGACTTTATGAAATGCAAGCTCGGAACCTCCGCTCATTTTTGATCAAGCTGATCTTAACCTCCAATGACCTGGCCTCTCCCTTTTGGGGAGAGGTTGGAGAGGGGCTTTTCACCATTCGCCGACTTTAAACTTTTACTGACCGATCATTGATGTGGCAGGTTTTGCAGCCAAATTACCTTTACATCATCAAAACTTATCATCCGATGGAACGACATTTTGAACATAGACATTTTGAACACAGACATTGCGAACATAGGAGGCACTCAGGATCGTTTCTGGCTTATGTGTTAATCATTTTCGGAATTCTTTGGATTCTGAGACAAAGTGGCTGGGTCATCCATTTTCCCGCACTTGGCGACTTTTTTGCCGGAATAGGTAATTTCTTTGGAAATATGGCTCATTGGTCAGGTGGGGCGGCCCTTCCGGTGCTGATCATTCTGGCAGGAATTATACTCCTTTTAGGGAGACGGTTCTTCGGCGCTTTGTTGCTGGTTATCTTTTTGCTGATCGTAATTCCTCATTTCCTGATCATTCCGGGCATCCTGTTTATTCTCTTTCTGCCTGTTATCCTGATAATTATTGGAATAATTGTACTTACAAAATTATTCTGAATCATCAAATAATCAGGCTTAACCGATTAGATCAGTCGGTTTACCGATCGGTGGTCGGTTCGAAACAGTTAGTAATTACATTTGCAATGAATAAAAAGTCACATTATGGAACGTAGCGGTAGCGAAAAAAGACTGTATTTCGGAATTATCCTGATTGTATTGGGAGTAATTCTGATTTTTGAACGATTGGACCTGATTCCTGAGTCGTTGGCAAATGTGCTCATCTCGTGGCAAATGCTGTTGGTTGGGATTGGCGTTCTTTCGCTTATTGGCGGCAACCGGACTGCCGGAACCATATTGATCGTCATTGGCGGGTTCTTTATGATCCCCGAATTAATTACAGTTCCTCACGAAATTCGAAGAATATACTGGCCTTTATTATTGGTTGTCATCGGTGTGGCCATTTTGCTGCGTCAACGCGATCATCATAAATTACCCGACCCAAACGATCCTGTTTTTAACATCCCGAATGGCAACACATCCAACACATTTGACGATTTTGTGATTTTTGGCGGCCGCGAAATATTCATCAATGCGCAGGCATTGGCCGGAGGAAAAGCAACTTCCATCTTCGGAGGAATTGAATTCGATTTGCGAAGTGCCCAATTACAACCCAACGGAGCCGTAATCGACTGTGTAAGCGTTTTTGGCGGCTTCACATTCAAAATTCCGATGGACTGGAACGTTCGCAACGAAGTGACTACCATTTTTGGAGCCTTCACCGACAAACGGGGAGATACCTACAGCAACAAATACTACGATCCTTCTAAAACCCTTGTTATTAAAGGAGTTTCCATGTTTGGTGGCATTGAAGTTAAACACTTCTAGTGATGAGACACCCACTAACCGAAAACTATCGCTTATTCATTTTTTATGCCCTGTTTTGGACAGTCATTGGAATAATCAACTTCGTACTTCTGGTACTCTGGTACAATGTACCGTTTTCGTATTCGTTGCTCGACACCAGTACCACCTATATTTTATATCCTTTACTGGGTTCAAGCATCTGGTACAGTATCCGGTATAACAGCCTGGAAGAAGTCTCCATCCTCCGGCTAATTTTATTTCATCTTACAGCCGCATCAATTTTATGTGGAATCTGGGTTTATATCAGCTACGCCATCTATAAACCGTTTATTGGCCATGACACGAATTATCTCACCAATTCGCTTCCCTCAAAGGTTTTCTTAGGGTACATCATGTACATCATTTTTCTTGTTTTTTTCTATGCTGTCAATTATTACCAAAGCCTGAAAGAAAAAATCAAGAAGGAAAGCGAATATAAAACGCTGATCCGCGAAGCCGAATTGCAGGCCTTGAAATCGCAGATCAACCCGCATTTTCTTTTCAACAGCCTGAATTCAATCTCGTCGCTCACGGTCAGTAATCCTGAAAAAGCGCAGGAAATGGTAATCAACCTGTCCACTTTCATGCGGTATTCGCTGATGCACAACGAAAAAGAAATGGTACCCTTCTCGCGGGAATTTGAAAACATCAAACTTTACTTAAGCATCGAGAAAGTCCGCTTCGGAAAAAAACTGAATGCCGAATTTGAAATTGATACCCATTGTCTGGATGCCGAGATCCCGAATATGATTTTGCAACCCCTGTTCGAAAATGCCATCAAATACGGAGTTTACGAAACCACCGAACAAGTAACCATCAAAACTACCTGTCAATGCGAGGGTAACGTTTTGGAAATTACAATCGTAAACGATTTCGATTCCAACTCGATGAAACGAAAAGGTGAGGGAATCGGCTTGAGAAACATCCGAAAACGCATGGAAATAATTTACAATCAACCCGATTTAATGAAAATTACCGATCATAAAACCAGCTTTGAAGTTCAATTAATCATACCTCAAAAACCAACATTGTCATGAGCGAAAAATTACAAACCCTTATTATTGAAGACGAAGAACTGGCCCGCAACCTGTTACGCTCGTATTTGAAAGACCAACCCGATATTGAAGTGATTGGCGAATGTGAAAACGGGTTCGATGGCGTGAAAACCATCAACGAAAAGAAACCCGACCTGGTATTCCTGGATATTCAGATGCCCAAAATTACCGGTTTCGAAATGATTGAACTACTCGACTTTAAACCAAAAATTATTTTCACCACTGCCTACGACCAATATGCACTGAAAGCCTTCGAACTAAATGCAATCGACTATCTTCTGAAACCTTTCTCGAAAGAACGGATGATAGCGGCCATCGAAAAGGTGAAGCAACGCATCCAGAATAACGAGGATATCGACGAAAAGCTCGAAGAACTTACGAATTTTCGCCCCGGCGAAGAATTTATTGACCGCGTGGTGGTAAAAGACCGCCATAAAATTAACATCATCACGGTCGACCAGATCCGTTACATCGAATCGCTCGACGACTATGTGATGATTTACACCCACGATGGCCGCCACATGAAACAGAAAACCATGAAGTTTTTCGAAACCAACCTTGACCCGAAAAACTTCATCCGCATTCATCGTTCCTACATTGTTCAGGTCGACAACATTGCTGAGATTCAGCAATATGAAAAAGAATCGTACATCGTTATCCTGAAAGACAAAGACAAAACAAAGCTCAAGGTCAGCAAAACCGGCTATAAAAAAATCAAAGAAATACTGCACTTCTGATACCTCCAGTTATTACGCTGGAAGATCAAAACATAATTTCAAAAAAGCATCGAAAGAAGCTCCGGAAACGAAGCCTCTTTTGGTGTTTTAGTCCGATAAAACTCCAAATTTTGGCTTTAGCCAACGGACACCAATATTCTGTTACAGCTTCCGCTCGCAAAACATCATTCTCGTCCCACATTCTGTGAATCCCATCTTTTGACAGAGCGATTTGACTGCATAATTGCCTTCACGAACTTCGAGTTTCCATTTCCGGAAGAATAATTTTAAGTTTGTCTTTTCACGTTTTTTTGTAGTTTTACCGGCAATCAAACCAATTAACTCAAAAAAAAAATGAAAACATTTTGTTCAGGAAACTTTACTGTTCATGGTTTAGTTGTCTTTTTAATGTTTCACCTGGCAATATTTACTGTCCATGCACAGCCTTCAGGCGGTCCTTATGGTCCCATCAGGCAAAACTATCAATTACCCAAAGTTTCAGGTAAACTGTTTTATGTAGCGCCCGATGGAAAAGCCGAATCGGAAGGAGCTATGCTCGAACAACCTACCAGCATTGAAGTTGCCATTTCGAAAGCAAAAACCGGCGATGCAATTGTTCTTCGTGGCGGCACCTACCGCACCGGCGATTTGGAATACAATCAGGGAATTACGATTCAGCCTTATTCCGACGAACAACCGGTAATTAAAGGAACCTACGAGGCCAAAGACTGGAAAGCTATTTCCGGAGGCCTTTGGAAAACTTCATGGACCCGCTTTTTCCCGGCATCGCCAGACGACTGGTGGAGTAGTGACCGTTTTGGAATGGAAACTCCTTTGCACATTTTCAATAATGACATGGTTTTCGTTGATGGCAAGTTGCTGAAATCGGTTGGCTGGGAAGGCGAAGTCGATTCAACTTCGTTTTATATCGACTATAAAAGCGGCTTTGTTTACATCGGGAACAATCCAACCAATCATTTAGTCGAAATTACGGCCTTCAAATATGGGATGCACCGGCTTACCAAAGATATTCTCGGAAAAGCGAACGATAAAAAAGGTCCAACCATTCGCGGCATTACCTTTACGCAATATGCCTACTGTGCCTTCGAAATAGATGGCTACGAACCTCAGGCGCTGGCCGATCCTTCAACTTTTGGTAAAGATGCCGTTGGTTCGGTAATCGAAAATTGTACTTTTTCGTATTGTGGCCGTGTTGGCGCTTTCCTAAGAGGCGATAACACGATTTTACGAAATTGCAGCGTCCACCATACCACTACCGAAGGCGTTTATCTGGTATCGTCGTCGGATTGTTTATTGGAGAAAAATATGTTTTCGCAAAACAATATTGAGGACATTAAAGGCTATTATCCTGCTGCTGTTAAGATATTTAACCAAACACGCCGGGTGACCTGTCGGGACAATCTTATTTACGATTTGCCTATTTCAAACGGTATTTGGTACGATGTAGGTAATGTCGACGGTCGTTTCCTGAACAATTGGGTTGAAGGAGTAGGCAATAATACCGGAGTCGGCAGTACAAATAAAATGTGGCCAAGTAACAACGGCTTCTTCTTCGAAATATCGAAAGACGTTATTTGTGCCGGAAATGTGTTTGTTAACTGCGACCATGGAATTATGATTTTAAACAGCTGCAATGCACAGATTTATCAGAATACCTTTATAAACAGCACCGCTTGCATTGGGCGCGATACCCGAAGCGCTGTCGGCGATCATTTTGGCTGGCATCCAAGTACAGGACCCGATGTTACCGAACGTTTTGGACATGTATTTGTAAATAACCTGCTTACAGGCGACAATAACTTTAAACGTCCGTTGATGCTTGTTTGGCAACCGGCTGTGTTGTGTGAAAAGCTCAACCAATCGCCGCTGAAACAGTACGACTACAATGTATATGTTCATGGTTCCGAAAGCGACTTTAAAACATTGGTTTACTGGAGTCCAGCTGCTAACAAAGAATGCCAGCAAGCCGTTGCAACTCTTGATGATTTACAAAAAGTATCGGGAGCATCGGCTCATAGTATGTTGTTCGAAAATTTGAATATGCCGTTGTTTAAAAGTTCAGAACTAGGTAATTATCAGGTATTGCCAGCATTTCCAGGCGCCAAAGTTGCCACACAATTACCCGCCGGAATTCAGAGTCTGCTGGGATTGACAAATAAGGCCAAACCCTATATTGGCGCCTTTCCTGTAACCCAATAGAAAATACAGTTGATTGATTCCATTGTATTGTAAATGATATAAAATGAAGGCTTTAGCTAAAGTTGTAATACTTTGGCTAAAGCTTTTTTTATATTGAAATCTGCAAAGGAAGGACAATCTGACAACGTTTAAGAAACTGGTGCCAGAAAGGTAATAGAACGCAAACAGGTTTTTCGGATATTGTCAGGTTTGATAGTGACCCTGAAACAAGTTCAGGGTCACTCAATTGCGATGGCAGGCATCTAATCGGAGCATCATGCTGAACTTCCTGCCCGCCAGTTTGGCAGGCGGGGTTTCAGGATCACAACGCACTGAATGTCAGACGCAGATCCCGGTATTCACCGGGACGGGGTGACTGATTTATCAAGTTTCTTGATTTTTGAGACAACCTCGATTCATTTGAGATGGCAGGCATCTAATCGGAGCGTCATGCTGAACTTGTTTCAGCATCTATATATAAACTGCAACTTATCGATTGAACCCAAATCATTCGATAAAGCTCTGAATATCATTATAATTTCCGCTCCCAAAACATCATTCTAGGTACGCAGTCGGAGAAGCCATTTTTTTTGTAAAGCGACTTGGCGGCAAGGTTGTCTTCGCGTACTTCGAGGTTAACCCGGCAATAGCCGTTTTGAGCAGCAGAATTGACAATTTCATGGAGTAGGAAATGCCCGGCACCCATTTTTCGGTATTCGGGAGCAACAATAAAATCGTGAATATTCAGCAGTGGTTTGGCCTGAAAAGTAGAAAAATTCACATTGCAATTAGCCAGACCGGCAAACTGATCACCAGCCAGAACAAAAAATCCGAGATAGCCGGCGTATTTTTTCAATCCGGCAATGATTTTGGGCGCAAGTTCTTTTTCCATCGGGCTGTTATTGCCCATCGGATCGTTCATATAAACATTCAACAGTCGAATTACTTGATCGCAATGTATTGGATTTTGAAGATCGACATTCAGGATAGATAGTTCCATGAGAAAATTTTTATACTTTAAACCTCCAGGCATCAATATTATACTTTTTCAGGCGGATTCCCAACATACGTTCGGTTACTTTCAACTCGTCGGCAGCCTTGGCAATGTTGCCTTTCGAGCTGACCAACGCCTCGCGGATGAGTTGCATTTCAACTTGTTCAACGGTATAGGTCAATCCTCCTGAAGCTTTGGTGTTGGTAGAATCGGCCGTTTGCAGCGATGGCGGCAAATTGTAACTGTGAATCACATTGTCTTTGCTCAGAATACAAGCACGCTCAATGCAGTTTTCGAGTTCGCGGATATTTCCAGGCCAACGGTAAACCATCAGCATATTCAGCGCTGAAGTAGTAATCCGGATGATATTTGAGTTATTCCGCTTGTTGAACTTCTCGATAAAATGATCGACCAGCGAAGGAATATCGTTACGGCGGTCGCGCAAAGGTGGCACAAAAATCGGGAACACATTGATCCGGTAATACAAGTCTTCGCGAAACTCGTTGTTCTGAATCAGTTCTTCCAGGTTGCGGTTGGTGGCGCAGATAATGCGAACATCAATTTTAATGGTTTCAGTTCCGCCCAATCGTTCGAATTCGCGTTGTTGAATCAGACGCAATAATTTCACCTGGGTCGAAAGCGGGATATCGCCAATCTCATCCAGAAAAATGGTACCCCCATCGGCCAATTCAAACCTTCCTTTTCGTCGTGCTTCGGCTCCAGTAAAAGCGCCCTTTTCGTGGCCGAACAATTCACTCTCAATAAGTGTGTCGGGCAAAGCCGAACAGTTCACCTTTATAAAACTCTTTTTTGCACGCGGACTCGAAAAATGGATGGCATCGGCAATCAACTCCTTTCCTATTCCACTTTCGCCACGGATCAATACGGTCGAATTGGTTTCGGCGACCATATTCACAAGCGAATAAACGTCACGCATTTTGCTCGAATTTCCAATGATATTGCCTGGACGAAAATCTGACCCAAGCTGAGTTTGCAAATGAACGTTTTGCTGCTTCAGTACCTCCATTTCCTCTACCCGTTCCTGACGGTTGCGCACACTTCGCGAAATCATTGACCCAATGATTGTTAACAGCTGATTATCTTCGTCATACGAAATATGTGGATTGTAAATCCGAACCACACTAAGTGTTCCTGTCACTTTTCCTTCTTCAATAATCGGGTTACAGATAAAAGTCAATTCCTGACCATCTTTGGTAAGCTCCTGTCCGGTACGGTTCAGAAATAAACTTGATTTCGAGATTTTATCAATCACCACCGGACGTACCATTTCAACAACTCTTCCAATGATACCTTCGCCGAGTTTGTATCGGCCACGAGCCTGCTGGGCTGTACTATAACCATAAGCAGCCTCTATCATAATACTTTCGGTCTCCCTGTTGAAGATCGTAAGAAAGCTACGTTCGGCCCCTAAATATCTGACAACCATTTCAAGTATGCCGGATAAATCGTCCTTCAGTTCTTTGCTCTGAATCAGCCGCTGACTGATATCAAACAATAATACCAACTCCTTCAGTCCGTAACATTCATTGCCTGCCTTTTTACACTTGAATTCCATAAACTATCTTTTTGACAATGAACAATCTACTATACTATCATTTTGAGCAAATATCTATATAAATTATTGCTTTTTACTATATTAATAATCACATCATTGCCATTTTAACGAAGAATTAACAAGTTGCCTGAGTCCGAATAATCTCATGAAAAAAAAGAACGGTTTTACAAAAAAAATCCATAGCTTAACACTCTCAAATACAGGCGTCTGTTTTAAAGAATCAAAACGGAAAGAATGAGGTGGAATAACGTGAGGTGGATATTTTTTTTATTTTTCATAATTCAGGCAAATATCGGGTTTGCTCAGCAGCCAGATTTGAAATTCAGCACGTTGAATGCATTGCAAAACATTTCGAACATCAATGCAACTGATATTATACAAGACCAGGCCGGATATCTTTGGATTGGAACCGATCAGGGTTTATTCCGGTTTGATGGACAAACTATTTACACCTACCAGCACAATGAAAAAGATGAAAATACCCTTCCCTTATGTAGAATCAATAAATTATTTCTGGACCGAGCTGGAAATCTTTGGATTGGCACCACCGAAGGACTTTACAAATACAATCCTGTTTTTGATAATTTCACACCCATTGTGGTCGATGGCGATATGCGGGGTCTGGCAGGGTATAATATCGATGTAATTGCTGAAGATTCGAAGGATCAAATTTATGTAGGTTACGAAAAAACGGTCTATAAATATAACAGCCAGGAAAACCAGTTTGCAAAAGTGACCGAATTAAAAGAAGGTAGAATCCATGCTCTAATTTTTGATCTTCAAAATAACATTTGGATTGCATCGTATTTAAACGGAGGATTGAATTATTATGATCAAAAAAAGAAGCAATTAACCTCTTTTCTGCACGAAAAAAACAACCCGAAATCAATTGCAAATAACGAGATTTATAATGTTGCCCTTATCAGGCAAAACCTTTGGATTACAACCTTAGGAGGTGGCATTGACTCATACAATCTGACAAACAACACGTTTAAACATTATGTCTCTTCAAATTCATTCGAAAACTTTGCACTCCATATTTTCGTCGACAAAAACCAAAACTTATGGGTATGCACATTAGGATCACTAAAGCTTTTTAACCCATCAACCGACAGCTTTTACAATTACTATCCCGATCCGGATGATCCAAATTCGTTGGGGAAAAACCTGTTGAGTTTTTATGAAGACCACCAGGGAAATTACTGGACGGTTCATGCTGTCGGTGGAATTAAGATCGCCAGGAACGAGGATGATCTGAAGAAATATGATACCAATACGAAGAACTTCTGGCACCTTTCCGAAAAAAATATTACTGCCATGTCGTTTGATGGATCGGGTAATTTATGGATCGGTAATTACAACAATGGCATTGATGTCTTCCGGTTTCAGGATCAGAAAACCGACCGATTTTTACATAACGACAACAATCCAACCAGTCTGGGTAATGGCAGCATCTTTTCAATTTTTCGCGATTCGAAAAACAGAATGTGGATTGGAAGTAATATGGGAGGCCTTCAACGCTTTAATCCTGAAACAAAGAATTTTGAAACGTTCAGGAATAACCCGGACGACTCGCTCACCATCGCAAACAACGATGTCAGGTCGATTACCGAAGACAAGGATGGATACCTTTGGATCGCTTTGGAGGGAAAAGGGATTGACCGCTTTGATCGAAAAACCAATACCTTTCGTCATTACAATTCACAGAAAAATCATCTCAGCACCAATTACTTTTTTCAGGTTTTCAACGATTCCAAAGGAAACCTTTGGGTAGGTACTTCCTGGGGCTTGAATTTACTCCGGAAAGGAGAGACCAAATTCAACTATTTTCTATACAGCAAAAGCGATTCAACGACAATTAACAACAATATTATCCATTCAATTTACGAAGACAACCTGCACAACATCTGGATCGGCACTCCGGTAGGTTTGAATAAATTTAATCCTGAGAATGAAACCTTTACACGGTATTCGTCCGGGTTAAAGAACAAGCAGGTTGCCGGCATTCTCAGTGACCGGAAAAACAGCCTGTGGGTAAGTACCAAATCCGGAATTTCGAGATTCGATCCGCTCACCCGACGGTTTACCAATTTTGACCAAAGCGATGGACTTCTTTCGGAAACGTTCTATAGGATGTCGTGCTGCAAAGAAAGTAATGACCAGCTTTATTTTGGTGGGGTAGAGGGAATTAATTATTTCAATCCGGATAGTTTGTATCTGGAAATAAAACCACCGACTGTAGTTTTAACCGACTTTCGGCTTTTTAACAAAAGTGTCAACTTCAAAAGTGATAACACAATCATTCAGAAGCACATCAGCATTGCCGACAAAATTTTCCTTGACTACAAAAACAACTCCTTTTCGTTTCTGTATCAATCAATTAATCTAACCAAATCCGACAAAATAACCTACGCTTACAAGCTGGAAGGATTCGATCGGGATTGGATTTATGCCGGAGCGAAAAGAGAAGCAAGCTTTACCAACCTGAATCCTGGAACTTATACGTTTCGGGTAAAAGCCAAATATGACAATGGCGACTGGAGCAAAAAAGAAACATCGATTAAATTATTAATTGTTCCTGCCTGGTGGATGACAATCTGGTTCAAAATTTTGATGGGCCTGATTATTCTCATGGCACCGATTGGACTTGTTTTATGGCGGATCAAACGATTGCACGATCAACGCGAAAAATTGGAGAAATTGGTAGCCGAACGAACTGCCGAAATTCAAACAAAAAACGAATTGTTAAATTCACAGGCATTCGCCCTGACACAAAAAAACGATCAGCTTAAAGATTTAAATTCGACCAAAGACAGGCTTTTCTCCATCATATCACACGATCTTCGAAGCCCGTTTAATGCCATTCTGGGGTTCCAGGATTTGCTTCTACACGATTATTTTGAACTTTCAGAAGTTGAAAGGCTTAACAAGATCAGGAAAGTGCATTCGATCACAAGCCAGGTATATTATCTGGTTGACAATCTGTTGAATTGGGCAAGTATTCAATCGAGCAACATTCAGCATAAACCGGTAAGGTTTAATGTAAAGGATATAATTTTTGAAAAGCTTGACTTGTATCGAACGATTGCTGAATCAAAAGGAATTCATTTTGCACATCAACTTCCGGATGACCTTATTGCTTATGCGGATGTTGATCTGCTTGAAACAACGCTCCGGAACTTGATCAATAATGCAATCAAATTCACTCCTAACGGAGGAAATATTCTCGTTCATGCATGGAAAAATCACGAGTTTATTCAATTTTCTGTCGTCGATTCAGGGATAGGTATGACCCCGGAACAAATCGCCAGTTTGTTCGATCTCGAAAAAACCAAATCAAAAAATGGCACCAACGGAGAAAAGGGCTCAGGTTTAGGGCTCGTTTTATGCAAAGAACTTGTTGAGAAAAACAATGGGATAATTACCGTTAAAAGTCAGCCTGAAGAAGGCAGTACCTTTAGTTTTACGATACCAGCTTCACCTCAGGAATAGTCCAATAGGTCAGTTCCGATTAACTAATCAAAATGGATATCCGCACCTTACCTAATGAGATTTTCGTTCTGAAGAATAGGATCATTGGATAGTTCATTTATCGTCACTTGTGGTCATTTTAGCCACAATTAATGACAAACAATGACTATTTAACGACTCCATTTGAAAAGTAGTCATGATACCAAATACTCATACTAATCAATATCCGTCCAGGCTTTGTCAGGTTCAATCTTTTTATTTCGCTGAATACGTGACAAAAGTTCAAAAGTCCTGATACGGTCCTTGTACAGGTTATTGGCATTCATTTTTTCAACGCTAAGCGATGCATCGGTGTTATCTTCCCATCGCCTGCACAGATAAACAGGCTGATAAATGCGTCCGATTTTATATTTTCCTGAGATGGCCAACCCTATTGCGTAATCTTCGCCATACATAACATTTGGCACTCTGATTTCGCGCAATACAGGAGTATAAAATGCCCGTGGCGCTCCCAGTCCATTGATTCGCAAGGCATTGTTTGGACCATTGTCGTCAGTCCATTCCTGGTGGTCAATCACGCCGGGAGGAATTTCCTCCAGGTTGAAATTGGTGATCCGGTAACTGCCAATGACCATTGCACAGTTCTCTTCGTAAAATTTATCAATAATGAGTTGAAGCACATTTTCGTCGGCATACAAATCGTCGCTATCGAGTTGTACGGCAAATTTTCCACATTCCGGGCGAAAAATCGCTTCGTTCCAGCAACCTCCAATTCCAAGATTTTTACGTTCAGGAATAATGTGGATCAGTTTTCCTTTTGAAGCATAATCGCTTAGAATTTCGGTGGTTCCATCGTTCGAATAATTGTCGACAACAAGGAGGTTAAAACTGAACGATGTTTTCTGAATCAACACCGATTCAACCGCATCACGGATAGTTTTTGCCCGGTTACGTACCGGAATGATTACCGATGCTTCTATCTCAAAATCCTCATTCAAAATGGTTTCGGGAAATGGAGCCAAAAGCAAAGCGCCAATGTCGCGCAAATGAGCTGTACAAACCTGCTCCATTTCAAGCTGAAGTTCACGGGCAGAAGCTTTAACATAGTCGAATTGTATTTCGCCTAAGTTTCGGGTGTCGGTTTCAATCACCGTAAACAAACACTCGGGAATATGAACCAAAGCGCCCATCCGGCTGGCCCGAAGCCGCAATGCATAACGGCCTCCATGTTTTAGCGTTTCGTAGTTCTCGTACCTGAAAGCTTTTAATACTTCTGCCCGATAAAAACGAACCGGGCCAAAATTGAAATCATCGCGCAAGCTGCCCAACTGATAATCGATGACGTGGTAGGGCGACAGAACTCCATTTTTCACTTCAGAATAATCGGCGTAAACCATGGGCGCCTCCGTATTTTCAGCAACCTGAACAAGCCGTTCAACCGCACCCTGCCCCAATTCGATGGTTCCGCCTCCCATTGCAAGAAGGGCAAAATCGGCTTGAACCGCTTTGGCAACCTGCCTGATGGTGGAGCAGGAACCATACTCTTCGGCAATTATCAGCTCACAATCGGCCAGGTTAACCGGCGTCTTTGAAAGAACATATACTTTGTTGACAAGGGCTGATTCCCTGAACTGATTGACTAATTTTTGGCTGGCCTCTTCGGTACTGAAAGCTATAAAACAATCAACTTTTCGATTCATGGCAGATAGACTTTAGATTTTAATCACTTTCACTTTACTTATTTCGCTTTCGTTGTGAAGGCGGTCAAGAGCAGAAATCCGAACTTCGTATTTTCTCCGTAATTTACGAGAATTTGGCTTAAAAACGATGCTTTTATCCTGTGTAATTGTGAAAATATTTTCAGGATTTTTAGCATCAAACTTTTGCCCAACCAAATTCAGGTAAACCACAAAACCGAAGGGTTTATCCATTTCGTTCCCGGTTATTCCCGTCTTCCATTTCAGTTTATGCCCTCTCTTCCGGAATTGTTGCGGACTTTCGGGCGCACGGTTGTCGATCCAGG
>Ga0302286_10001770_pt1 | contig 15586 bp, 15 predicted proteins | sample III_Fen_E2_3_FD_198765 | JGI IMG/M metagenome (GOLD analysis project Ga0302286, IMG submission 198765) | Peat permafrost microbial communities from Stordalen Mire near Abisko, Sweden - III_Fen_E2_3 | ecosystem: Environmental > Terrestrial > Soil > Wetlands > Permafrost | place: Sweden: Abisko...
GGAATTAAAATCCCTACCCGACGGCAGGCGGGCGTTTAAATCCGCCTGATCAGCGTTAATCAGCGTTCCATTCTAATTCTTTTGTTTTGCAGGGAATAATATGACATTATATTGTTCCTATTACTTATATTCCGATCTTATCGAAACAGAACTACTTAATGCTCCTGAAAAAATACGGGAATATTTCAAAAATTTGCCAAAAGAAAATATAGAACGAGTTGTTGTTAATGATGAAATATTGGAACTTGCAACTAGGTATATTGAGGAAAAAGTTGTTGGACAGACAAGTTTTGACGACTGCGTTCACATAGCAACAGCAACGATAAACAAAGCAGATATTTTAGTTAGTTGGAATTTCAAGCATATTGTAAATGTTTACAGAATAAGAGGTTATAACTCAGTTAATATCCGTTCAAATTATCAAGCATTGGAAATACGTTCGCCAAAAGAAATTATTGAATATGAAGACTAAAAATAAAACAAAAGAAAAAGAGTTTGACACAGTTCAAACTTTTAGAGCCATTAAAGAAAAAATATCTTTAGAAATGGCGAGTATGAATTTTGAACAAATCAAGGATTATCTAAAAGCCAATAGTAAGAAACTACAAGCCCAATAAGCATTCCCTAACAAATACTTTAGTAACATACCATCTTCGGAAAAATCAACTCATAGTTCTCAGATGTCCGCCGCAACTGGCCTTTCTTACGTGACCGCCGGATTGACGCTTACGGAGACATTACCAAGAGGTTTATTGATTAAAAAAAATGAAAAAATTACTCGCAATTTTACTGCTCCTTACCCAGTTTTCGTGCAGCAAACCCATTAAGCTGGAAGGACTTATTATGAAAGTTCAGTACCAACCAGAAAAGACTTACCGCATATCTACCATCAGAGGTACTGAAACAGTGATTACTTATTCCGGACAAAGTATTGCCATGCGAAAACTGAAAAGTATGCATGTTAAAAACCCAACGATCTCGAAGGTGAAAACAAAAACCGATACAGAGCTTAAAACCGGGAAAAGTGCGACCGATAAAAGCTACCCGGTTAGTTTGACTTATAAAAGAACGATGAGCCTTGACGGGAAAAACCAGATTCCGGAAGGTACCGTAATGAATGGGGAAATCACTAACAATCATACGATTAACTTTAGTTCGATAACCTCAAGTACGCTTAACTTTGATCAAAAAGCCCAGCTGCTGCAATCTGTTCAGAGCAATTTCGAGCAATTTGATTTTCCTGAACAGCGGCTCAAAATAGGTGATCAGTTCACAACAAATCGTCCCTCATCGATGGCTATGGAAGGTTCTACAATCGATATAATAGTTACAACCACCTACAAACTGCTCAGCATTAAAAATGACCTGGCACAATTCGAGCTCAGCCAAAGTTACCTGATGGCTCCGAAAACGATGGACAATTCATTTACAGGCACTGGCAGCGGGAAAGGTCAGCTAAGCTACGACCTGGAAAATAGTTTGATTACAGATTATTCGATCAAAACCAAACTGGAAATGAACAAGAAACTGGATTATTACGAGTTCGACCTGAAAACCACGAATGAATTCAGCCAGACTACCCGAATTGGCAAATAATCGATGGAATAAGATATGCTGACTTTTAAACCCTACGTTTCCAATTATTATACACTTTATACAATTCGAACCAAATAATGCTTGAAAAGCCGGCAACCGCACAAACCAGAGCCTCGCTCAAACTGATTTTTTCGAACTGAAACAAGTTCAGAAGGAATGGTACACTGAGAACGAGTATCAGGAAAAATGTAGCTCCACCAACCACCCATTTCACCGTTTTATTGGTGGTAGCTATGATCTGGAAAATATTACGAGTCCACGATCGGTTTGATAGAATTACTGCTATGTTGGCGGCAATCAGTGTAGTAAAAGCCAATGCGCGATCTTCGCGTTCGGAGTATCCCATTTTCATTCCGAAGAAATAAACGGCAAAAACAATGGCCAGTATTCCAATTCCCTGCGAGCAACTCAGCCAGATCTTTTTTGCCCCAAAAAACGGTTCGTTAATGTCTTTTGGCGGACGGTTCATCACATTTTTCTCTTCCTTTTCAGCTTCAAAAACGATGGAACAGGCCGGATCAATGATCAGTTCGAGGAAAACGATGTGTACCGGCCAAAGTAGCAAAGGCCAGTCGGAAACAAACACCGGAATGAGCGACAATCCGGCAATTGGAACATGGATGGCAAAAATATATCCCAGCGCCTTTTGAAGGTTGTCAAAAATACGCCGGCCCATTTTTACCGCGCCCACGATGGAAGCAAAATTATCATCCATCAACACCAACGAGGAAGCTTCGCGGGCAACATCGGTACCTTTTTCGCCCATGGCAATCCCAATATTGGCGGCTTTCAGCGCAGGAGCATCGTTCACCCCGTCGCCCGTCATGGCTACAATCTCGCCATTTCGTTTCAGTGCATTCACAATCTTCAGCTTTTGCTCCGGAACCACCCTTGCAAACACATTCACATCCTTGATCCGTTGGCAAAGTTCCTCCTCCGTCATCTCATGAAGTTCAGGACCACTGATTGAAACCTGATGGTTTTTCAGCCCGATTTCGCGTGCAATGTTCATGGCCGTAAGCGGATAATCGCCTGTAATCATAATGACCCTGATTCCGGCCTGGTAACATTCGCGAACGGCTTCAGGAACAGTTTCCCGAATTGGATCGGAAAGAGCTAATAAACCAACAAACTCGAAGTCGAAATCATGCTGAATGGGCGGTAAACTGCCGTTTTCAACAATTGCTTTGGCAACACCCAGAACACGTAATCCCTGCGATGCCAGATGTGCGACAGCTTTAGCCATTTCAGCTTTTTTATCGTCGGTTAAATGGCACAAATCGAAAATAGCTTCTGGAGCGCCCTTGGTGGCAATGGTCTGCCGGGTTTGACTCACATCCGTAAAAACCCGCGACATGGCCAGCAAATCTTTCGACAGCGGGTATTCTTTCACCATCCGCCAATCGATATGAATGTGATCGGTATTCTTCAGATATTCTTCGCCCATGTTTGTAATGGCGCGTTCCATTGGGTCAAACGGGTTGATTTGGCTCGATAAAATCCCGTATTCAATTATTTCGTGAAATTCTTCGGGAAACCCTGTCGTTTTGCTGATGGTATGAAAATTTTCGCCATTATAAAGCTGAGTAACAGTCATTTTGTTTTGGGTGAGCGTGCCGGTTTTATCGGTACACAAAACGGTAGCCGAACCAAGCGTTTCAACAGCAGCCGGTTTGCGCGTCAATACATTCTTTTTCGACATCCGCCAAGCCCCGAGCGCCATAAAAATGGTCAGCACTACCGGAAATTCTTCGGGCAACATAGCCATTGCCAGGGTTATTCCAGCCAGAAATCCATGCAGCAGATTATGTCGCGTCAAGGTAAAAACCAGAATCACCACCACGCACATCGCAATTCCGATAATGGCAAGCCTTTTAACCAGCAAACCCATTTCTGATTTCAGTTTGGTAGGTTCCTCAATTACTGATTCAAGCGCTTTCCCGATTTTACCGATCTCGGTATTCGAACCGATTGACGTTACTTTAACGATACCATTTCCCTGAACAATCATGGATCCGGAATACACAAAAGGCAGATCGTCGCCTCCTGGCTGAATATTTTGATCAACTCCATTCCACTCCGATTTACGAACCGACACCGATTCGCCTGTCAAAAGCGATTCGTCGGCCATTAGGTTAACCGAGTACAAAACGGTTGCATCAGCCGGAACACGGTCGCCTTCCTGCAAAATAACGAGATCGTCAGTTACCACATCGCGACCGGCAATTCGTTTTTCAACACCTTCGCGAATCACCAAAGCACGCGGGCTTGCCAAATCTTTCAGGGCATCCAGCGCCTTTTCAGTCTTTTTTTCCTGATAAAATTCAATGCCCATGACCACGAAAACAAAGCCAAGCAGCATCAGTCCTTCCTGAACATCGCCCAAAATCAGGTACAAAGTACCGCAGGCAACCAGCAGTAAAAACATTGGTTCTTTAACGACGCCCCAAGCCAAAGCCAAAAAGTTTTTGGGTTTCGACGAAGGCAATTCATTTAATCCTTCTTTTTTTTGTTTTTCAATAACCTTCTCCTGGGTCAATCCCTGGTATTTTTCTGATTTTAAATTAATTGGCATGGGGTTTTGATTAGAATATTCTAACTAAATACTTCGGTTTTATGATTTATGGAAGATTTTATCGAGCAACATTTCGAGCAAACCAACCTCTGCGGTATCTAACTTCTGAATAATTTGTTCGGCCATTTGCTTGTGGGCAAAATCGTGGGTATGGTTAATCAGTTTACCTTTAACGGTAAGGTGAAAATGGGCGCTTCTTCGATCTTCATCCGACTTTACCCGGTAGATAAAATCTTTCTCAATAAGCTTATCTACAGCCACTTTGACAGTAGGTTTTGTCAGGTTCATTTCTATGGAAAGCTCGGTCAGGTTTGGATTTCCCAACTGACTAATGGTCTCCAGATAGTTCATTTGTGTTAGCGTCAATTCCTTAAAATTGAACTGATCTTTGGCCGCCTCTTCCTTGTGACCGATCTCGCGCGAAAGCTTTGCTATGACTTCAACGAGTTTTTCCATGCGTCAAATATAGTTAGAGTTTTCTAACTATATAATTAACGACGATCGTTTTTTTTATTCATTTGTTAAATAGTACTATTTTTCCCTGTGAAGAACTCCTTTTCAAATTTCGTATCTTCGTAACCGATGAAATCCTTTCAGGAAATATTACTTCAAGCCGACTTCTCGCGCGACGATCTGGTGACTTTGCTGCAGGCCGAAGACAACGACCGTCAGCAGCTTTTTCAGCAGGCGCAATCGGTTAAGCTAAAGACTATTGGCAACAAAGTTCATTTCCGTGGACTCGTCGAATTCTCGAACATTTGTGCCAAAGACTGCCTGTACTGCGGAATCCGGAAAAGCAACACAAAAGTGGTTCGCTACGAAGCTACCGACGACGAAATTCTGGAAGCCTGCCGCTTTGCCTGGCAAAACCGGTTTGGCTCGGTAGTTTTGCAATCGGGCGAAATTTCCTCGCCAGCCTTTGTTCAACGAGTCGATTTGTTGCTTCGGAAGATCAAAGAGATATCAAACAATGAATTGGGAATTACACTTTCGTGTGGCGAACAAAGCTCCGAAACTTATCGCCAGTGGTACAAAAGCGGAGCGCACCGATATTTGCTTCGCATCGAAAGTTCCAATCCTGATTTGTACCGAAAAATACATCCAACGAACGAATCACATAGTTTCGAACGCCGGCTTCAGGCATTAAAAGATTTAAAATCAACCGGATATCAGGTCGGAACTGGCGTTATGATCGGACTTCCATTTCAAACAATCGAAGATTTAGCTGACGATCTACTTTTCTTAAAACAAATGGATGTTGACATGGTTGGAATGGGACCTTACCTCGAACACGAAGATACTCCGCTTTACGAATTCCAAAGTTTACTGAAGACAAAACAGGAGCGTTTTGATCTGGCTCTGAAAATGATTGCCACGTTGCGCTTGCTGATGCCCGATATTAATATTGCCGCTGCCACTGCCTTACAGGCCATTGATCCGGTTGGCCGCGAAAAAGCGCTGACGATCGGTGCCAACATCCTGATGCCAAACCTGACGCCTTGTGAGTACCGGAAAGAGTATCAATTGTACGAAGACAAACCTTGTTTAGATGAAGATGCCGAACTGTGCCGAAACTGTCTGGAAGCGCGAATTGAACTGGCAGGTTGCGAAATTGGCTACGGCGAATGGGGCGACTCCAGGCATTTCGCTAAAAGATGATAATGAGGTATTTATAAAATATAAAAGTCTTCAAAAAAGTGTCCGTTTTGTTGGATTGTATTTCATCTCGTGTTGAAGCAGCCACTGCTTGCGCCAGATTCCACCGGCATAACCGGTAAGTTTATTTCCGGCGCCAATGACCCGGTGACACGGGATTAGAATTGCAATCGGATTTCGCCCGTTTGCCGTTCCAACTGCCCTTATCGATTTCGGGTCGCCCAATCTGACAGCCAATTCCATATACGTAATTGTTTCTCCGTAAGGGATTTTCTGCAATTCGGCCCATACTTTTTGCTGGAAACCGGTTCCTTCAGGATGAAGCGGTAAATCAAAAGCAATTGTTTTTCCGGAGAAATAACCCATCAGCTGTTCTTTGCATTTCAAAAGGACTTCACACGGCTTTTGCTCCGGAAGATCGCTTTCAGAAAAGGATATTCCGGTAACTGACTGTCCATCTGATTTCAGGATCAGGATGCCTAACACACTCTCCAATGAAATTTGATATTCCATGTTTCAAAAATACGAAAGTCCGGTGAAGGCCGGACTTTCTGTTTAAAATCTTTCTCTTGCGGTATAATGTGTGTGTGCAGGAGGTGATGCGATTTTTCGCTTAAGGGTTGCTTCAGAAAATCTTTGTAAATTTTGATTACATCCGGATTCAAATGATCACTCCTACAAAACCTTTTTATCTCCTTTTTCTGATTCGCAAATCCACACAAAGCGAAAAGGACGAACAACCCATAAAAATGATTGATACTTCTCATAGTCCGAAACTTTTCCAAATACACACAGAACGGGATTACTAATCTTCTGCCAACGAAACGCCACCAGTCTGTTTTGGCGGAAAACCCGGGTAGTTTGCAGTTTTGCATCCTGATTTATTCAAGGTAAGTTCTTCCTAAAATCCTTTTTCCTATTTTACTGATCGCCCAAGGGCAATAAATCCCCAGCGTTAGTATGGTCAGGAGTGTTTGACCCCATATAAATAAAAAATCGTTGATGTTATCTTTATCAAATCCAAATTTTCTTTTCAGTTCTCCCGACCGGGCAACAGTTCGTTCAGCAAAATAGGCATACAATTTAATCGATGCCATTGGAAAATAAATCCCAAGCGTCACGATGCATAGCAACATTTCTAATGCTAATTTGCCACACGAATTCCAGAATTCAGTCTCCCATCTGATATGATAACTTTTGTAATCGATGTTTACCATCCATTTATATAGTAAATATGTATAAGGTATCATAATTATCCAGGTTATTACCTGTTGAATAATCATATAGCTTGATGAAACCTGCCCTGGATTTGCCAGAAGTAATCTGGTCATTATAATCGTCAGTACTACCATTGGAAGAAATATGGTCAGCAAGAGGATGACAAATAATTTGTCTCCTTTGCCTCGAAATTTAAACGGTTGGTTTTCGTATACCGAATTGTCCACAAAAAACCGTTGCATATTCCGAACAAACCATGCCATATATATTCCAAGTGTAATAATACTCAAAGCCAGACCGCCGAGTACTAATCCAATAAAACGCCCAAATTTTCCATTAAAACGGATAGGGATATCGTTATACCGAACATTTTCAATCATTAATTTCACCATATAAAATGTGATAAAAAAGGCGATTAGGATTAATGGAAATAAATAGAGAAACAACATTGCCGAAGGTTTTTCTCCAGGTTGTACATTTTTTATCTGTATTATCAACATTACATAAGGCACAATAAACAAAAAGTAAAAAATCAACCAGATAGGCAATAGTTTTTTCCCTGTTAAGCTGAATCCGAAATAGTTTTTCATTTTTTTAGTTTAAGAGTTAATAGTTAAGATTTTATAATGTTCTGTATGGGTAAAATAATGCAAGCCTTTTTAGGTGCAGCGCACTGTTGATAGTTGTAGCATTTCTGTTGCCCTTAGGTTATGCTTTGGTCATTCGTCTGAACCATGATTTTTTTGATTCTTATGATTTTTTTGATTTATACTTTTTGTTCGTGAGCCGTTTGAAATTTAAACTTATTTCACCGAAGTTGATTAACAATCCAATTTCCAGATTATATGCTTCCAGATAATTGATAGCCTGAGCAAAATGCACATCTTCCAGTTTCGTGATTGCCTTTAATTCAACCGAGATTACTCGTTCAACTAAAAAATCAACCCTTCTTGTACCAATTAGTTCGCCGCGATAAAAAATGGGCATTTCAAATTCCCTTGAAAAGTCAATTCCGGCCAAACGCATTTCAATTTCCAATGCCCGCTGATAAATCACCTCTTGAAAACCATTACCCAATGTACTATGAACAATCATTGCACACTTTATAATTCTGCCTGTAAGTTCCGAGTATTTATATTCCTCTTTTATCATCGCAATCTTTTAATCACATTTTATCAAAGCAATCATTCAATCACACAAATCACACAAATCATAGTTCAGATATTTCAAATTCAAAAGCTGCTAATTACCTGCCAGCCTTTGGATGACAAATCAGCACTAACGGCTGCATGCTTTTAGTGCATATCCGCAAGAACAGAATTGTGCTTTGGTCATTCGTCTGAACCCTGATTTTTTTGATTCTTATGATTTTTTTGATTTATACTTTTTGTTCGTGAGCCGTTTGAAATTTAAACTTATTTCACCGAAGTTGATCAACAATCCAATATTTATACTCCTCTTTTATCATCGTAATCAGTTAATCACATTTTATCAAAGCAATCATTCAATCACACAAATCACACAAATCATAGTTCAGATACTTTGTCAAAAGCTGAAGATTACCTGCCAGCCTTTGGATGGCAAATCAGCACTAGCGGTTGCGTGCTTTTAGTGCATATCCGCAAGAGCAGGATTAAAATTAACAATAACTCAAAAACGGTCATTAAGTACATAGACAAAAATTCTACAAAATAGGCCAGGTAGTAGTTCAACACCGACTCATCGCTGGGTCTTGCAGACCGCTCAAAGTCCTATTTATTATCTAATGTGCTATTCTTAGTTGTTTTTAATTTTTATTGTAGTTAAACTCCCGCTAATAAATCCAATAATTAAACCAATCACTGCAAATACACCAAGTGTCCCAAACCAAGTTCCTTCATCCATTGAAAACTTATCTAAAGAACATCCTCTAAAGAAACCAATAATAAATCCGGCTACACCTCCTATCATCAAACCAATACCAAGATGCTCTGTAATTATTTTTTTTCTTTTTTCATCTTGCATTTCTGATAATTTTTCTTTTGCTCGATTTTCATTTTTTATTAACTCAAACAGTTTTTGGGATTGATTATTAGTCCTTCTAATTATCTCTTCCTTATTGTAACCTGCATAATATTCATTATAAGGTAGATTATGCTCTGCATTTAACAAATCAAGTGCTTTCATTCCTGAAAGAAAATTATTTTTTGAAATATTTTTTTTAATTTCAGAAATAAGTGTTTCAGCTTCACTTCCAGATTGAATTATTTTACTGCATTCGTCTAATTTGTTTTGAGCATCATAAATAGCATTACTCTGGAATATTTCAAGTAGTTTAAGAATGGCAGGTTTTGAAGCGAGATCTTGGTCAGATAAAGTTTTTAATGAAAAGTATCTATCTTTCTTTATTACTGTCCACAAAACTTTTGCGGCTTCTTCTTCCTTACCATTCGCTGCTAAATATTTTGCTTGTTCAAATCCAGCTTCTACAAATTCAGGAATTAAACTATATGCTTTCCCTGCAAGTTCCGCAGCTTCTGAAAGATTTTGTTCTAAATAACAAGTTCTACTTGCATAAAGGTATGCCTCAGCTGCTGCTGCTTTAAAAGGATTGTCAGAATATATTATTGAAAGTTGTCCAATTGGGTTTAATGAATTTGATATTGTTGTTCCTCCAGCATTTGCTTCTACTGATGCTTCTCTTGCAGATTTTAAAAAATATTCTTTTGCCGAAGCAACATTGAAATATTTTTTTGAATAAAGAAAAATTTGTCCTATTCGGTTTAGCGTAATATAATCTTTCCGTTCAATTTTCTCTGCCTCTTTTAAACTTTCCATTGAGTCATCATAATACTCGCTGTCTGAGCCATCAGGAATTGCACTCTTTAAATATTTTAATCCCTTTTCAATGTGATAAACTCTTTGTTTTTGACTGTCGGGTATTCGGAGTAGCTGTGCGATATGTCCTAATAATTGGTTTGTTACTCTTTGTTCTTCAATCAAAACTGAAAGTTTCCAATCTAACATTGAAGCCATCTCATTTATTTCTCCCCGTAGCTCTGAAATATTATAGTTGATGTCTGTTAAATGTTGGCTCATTTGCGAAAACCCTTCATTAATGCTACCACAAACTTGTTGCAACGCTTTTTTCTGTTCAGAAGAAGCACTTTGAATTGCATATTGCAACTCTTTTCTGCTTTGAGTTATAATACCGTCAATATCGCTTATGTAAGCTTTGTTTTGGTAATATTCGCCCCATTGGTTTTGAATATTCTTATCTGAAAATCTGTTGTAATAAAATGCCATATTAGTAAAAGTTAAATCGTTTATTCATTGTTCGCCAATTTCAAGTAAGTTCTGCTGCCAAAGTATATCTAATAACGGACGACGCTATGGCAAGTGCGGGAATAAATTGTTGCTCAACTATCAGCAAATACAAACATATGTAAACAGTTCAACTGTTTCAACGAACATGCAAACCCGCATTTGCTATTGCGTTAATTAACGGTAGTATTTTTTATTTGCTTTTTAGATATTCATTAAGAACTTCTTTGGCATAATAATAACCTCTCTGCTTGCACCTCAACCAAATAATAATTAGAGAAGGAATTAGTGTAGCATAATATCTCCAATCATTATAATTATTGAATATTAGCAAGGAAGTAATTGTTAATGCAGTCGTAAGTAAGACTCTCGAAAACGCATAATTTGCATTAAAATCATCAACACGAGAATCTTTTTTACCATTTGCATATCTCATTGCAATTGAAAATAAATAATCGTTTGAAGGACTTGATTTTAAAGATTCCTGAGTTAGTAAGTCTTTTGCCTTTTCATGTTCATAAAAAAAGACTTTCCATATTCCTTTACCATCCAGTAATTTTCTCGATGGTTTACCTCCCCATGTAAAATAATAGAAGTCTTCCAACCAACTACTTAAAGTGTTCATTATATATCCGATTAAAAAGGCAATTGCAGTGTAGGCAATTACATAATCTTTGTCATAATTAAAACCTAAAGTACTAAGTAGTACTAAAAGCACCAAGAATCCTGGTATTAATGATGATAATATGTCATAAGCTTTAATGTTCATAATATTTAGGGATTTAATGATACTAAATGATATCCATCGAATTTCGCACTTCTTACTGGTTCTCCCCAATTTCTTTTATATCTAAAGTCTCGTGCAAATTCTAAGTTTTTAACATATAAATCTATGTAATTTCCTTGAATATCCATAATGACATAACCTGCTTGATTATTTGTTACTTTAATTTCACTATTATATGAATTATATTCAAGATGCTTGGAACTAGCATTGCCAAATAATGTAACTGTTGGAGTTAAGGTTTTTAGAAAGTCAAAATTTCTTCCCGAATTTCTACCATGATGTGGAGCAAATAAAATATCAATATTAGTTACTTCGTCTTCAAAATTTTCAAGTATATAATCCCAAGTTATATCTTCACTATCTCCTGCAAAAATAATCTTCCAGTGACTTCCATTATTCTTGGGAGGAGTATATAGGATTACATATGAAGAATCATTCCAATTTCCTTTTTCGTTACATTCCTTTAAGATACTTGGTGTTGGACATAGTATTTTTATATAATCTTCATTATAATACTGATTTATATCTTTTGCATAATAAGTTAGTCTTCTAGGACTTTCGTTTTTACTATCCCTTATGCTTTTGTAAAATTTCCAATCTTCAATATTGTAACCTCCTGAATCAGCTTTATTTGAGATTTCCTTCTTATTCTTTGTATCCCAAATATTGGAAATTGTAAACTCATCAAACAAATCTTTTATTCCATCCATATGATCCATATCGGGATGAGTTATTATAAATCTAAAAATAGATTGAATACTATATTTCTTCAAATATAAAATAGGATTGTCTGGTATTTTCTTCTGTCCATAGTTTTTTTTATCTGAAGGAACTAAAGTTCTTTCATACATATCCTTCCTTATTTGAGAATTCTTTACTGCAATTTCTTCAGCGGTATCATAATCATTATATGCATTACTCACATCAATTACTGTGACTCGTTGGGTATCATGCTGAATAATATTGCAGTCACCTTCTAACACATTTAAAAAATGAATTGTCGACATTGTAATTTATTTTATTGGTTTGTTTCCTTTTTAAATATTATTGCTAACTATTTTCTATCACCATATTCATAGACTTTGCTTTTATAAAATAAATTCAGTCTATCGCTTATGGTTCTAATTTTCCCAGTATAAGCCGGTTGCATAAAGTTGTTTATCCATCCATAAGGAGTTGTAGTTACCCGATCGGGTACTCCTTTTCATCTTTCTCGTTAACAAAGCTTTTGCGCGGTTAAATTTAGGCCTTTCTAAGCAATTATGGTAACATAGTACAACTTAGTTATATGTTCTTCAACAATATCTTTAAATTTTTCATACAAATTGCAATTTTTCATACTTCAGCACTTGACTTGATTTATTTTATTTCGTAATTTTGGTTAAAATCATGTTTCACTTATTGTGTGGGAGTGTTGAGGATTTGATGATTGAGAGCATAAACATCGATTTATTGTTTTGTTCAGTGATTATTTGTTTTCTAAATAATTATAAAAATAAACTTTCAATTATTCACATTTAAACGCAAACACGATGAGCACTACTCAATCAAGCATCAACTCAAATGTTGTAAACCTGGGTGAATTGATCCAACGGATTTCAAAGTTTGGAGTAAAATACAATCCACCACGAACCGATTTTTCAATTCCATACCTGACGGATCTAAAAGCATCGGGAGAAATAGTGGTTGCCAACTCCAAATCAGCGGATAATATTGATACTAATTCGAGCGCTGCCCGTTCCCTGGCCCTTAAAACCATGGATGGATTGGTTACCCGCTCAAACAATTCATTTAGCATTTCAGGAGCGCCAAAACAAAGCATTAAGCAAGCTGCCTCAAAAGTTCGTACATACAGGAATATCCGGGTTTCGGCAAAACCAACTGCCGAACAGAAAGCCACTGCCAAAGCCGAAGGAAAAGAACTGAAAACAAATACAATGCATAATGCCAACATCGATAAAAAAATCGAAAATGTAGAAGATTATATTGATTTTTTGAAGAAGTCGGGGATTTATGCACCGAATGAATCAGATATCAGCATTGAAGGCCTAACCGCCAGCCTAAATGATCTGAAAGCCAAACAAAGCATCAGTTCAAAAACTTCGTCGGATGCTGACGATGCCCGCATGGCTCGCAACATTCTGTTGTTTACCGATGATACAGGGTTAGTTGATATTGCATTTGGCGTGAAACGGTATGTAAAATCAGTCTTTGGCGCCAAAAGTATTCAATACAAACAGATTAGCGATCTTAAATTCAAAAAATTCAAGAAGATCGTCAACCAGGATACACAAGAACCTCAGCCCCAGGTGGGATAGTCGCAGAAAAGGTTGTCTCAAAAGTCATTGATCCCGTCATCCTGTGTCATCCTGAACTCGATTCAGGATTGTTTCAAGATCCCAACATATTAAAAATCAGACTCCGAAATAAATTCGGGGTGACGAGGCTCACAGTATTACGACTTTTGAGACAGCCTCTTTAAACCTTATTTTAAAGAACAATGAAGAAACTGTTTTAAATTTCCCGTAGGGAAAAGATGTTGGTAGAAAAGTCAATTAACAAGCCTTGTTTTGTCCCGTACTGGACAAAAGGTACTCATATTTTAATTAATTCTACCGACATTTAGTTCCTAACGGAACAAGAAAACTAAACTTGAACAGCCTCAAAATAAGGCAATAAGGTTCGATTGTATCGGTCGTATCTTTTCTACTTAGGTTATTTCCTTAAAAATAAGGTTTTTTTAAATATCTTCACATTCTCTCCTATTTATTGCATCTACTCTTCTATTTATTGGACATTCTCTCCTATTTATTGTATCTACTCTGCTATTTATTGGACATTCTCTCCTATTTATTGCATCTACTCTGCTATTTATTGGACATTCTCTGCTATTTATTGTATCTACTCTGCTATTTATTGGACATTCTCTGCTATTTATTGCATCTTCTCTTCTATTTATTGGACATTCTCTGCTATTTATTAGACATTCTCTGCTATTTATTGCATCTTCTCTGATTATGAAATATGTCCGAAGAATGTGATTCATAGATACTATTTGGATCTATGATGTTTGGTATGGTTAGAATGAAGTAAGCATTTCCAGGTGCAGAGCACCGTTGATAGTTGTAGTAAATAGTATCCAACCCAAGCAAAAGGTGCAGCGCACCGAAATATTGACAACTGATATTTGTAATATTCCGGTGCGCTGCACCTTACCTGCTTTTATAGTCTTTTTTACTACAACTATTTTGCAGCTCTGCCGCTTTCTGATTGATAGAATTCCGCTGGTTGAAGTATTTCTCTGTAGTTCTTTGCGCCTCCTTTGCGTAACTCTGCAGTAAAAATTGCGCCTAAATGTTTGTTGAGAGTAACCGCAATGTATCGCAAAAGTTTTTACACAGAGAACCGCAAAGAAAAATAAGATAAAAGATTTTACTGTCGACGCTGAAAGGTCGGGTTTCCGCAACCTGACAGTGTCCGAAGGTCCTGTCAGCGTTACGGGAACCTAAATCAGGCGCTTTTGGCTTCCGAAGCGCAACCTTCCTTGTATTCGGCAATGATCTTTTTTACCATCTGAGGCGAAACTCGGCCATATACTTTTTCGCCAACCATCACCACGGGTGCCAGTCCGCAAGCGCCCACGCAACGAAGGCAATTGAGCGAGAATTTGTTGTCAGCCGTCGATTGGCCAACTTCAATGCTTAACTGACGTTGAAATTCGGCAAGCACTTGTTCCGAACCCCGCACATAACAGGCTGTTCCCATGCAAACGGAAATGGGATACTCGCCCAATGGAATCATGGTAAAAAAGGAGTAGAATGTTACCACTCCGTACACTTTGGCAACCGAAATGTTCAGCTCTTTGGCAATCACTTCCTGAACTTCGGCAGGCAAATAACCCAGTTTACCCTGAACCTGATGCAAAACATTGATGAGTTCACTTCCCTGGTTCCCAAAATCCGAACAAATCGTTTTGATCTGTCCAATGGTCTTTTCTGAAAGTTTTATTCCTGGCATTGCTTTAATGTTGATTCGTTTATAATAAAAGTGGTCACTTGATGGTCATTCAATTGTCACTAAGTGGTCATTAATGTTGTCATTAAATAGTCATTTGTAGTCATTTAATTGTCATTTAATTGTCATTTGATGGTCATTTGATGGTCATTGGTATTGCCTGAATTACCGATTGAGTTGATGTAAGTAATAGGAACAATATATTGTCGTATTAAATATTACTCACCCCGAAGACCGATAAATCGGTCTTTGAGGCCGTCTTAAAAGTCAAGAAACTTGATAAACCAGTCACCCCGTCCCGGTGAATACCGGGATCTGGGTCTGACATACAGTGCGTTGGGATCCTGAAACAAGTTCAGGATGACGTGATCAATGACTTTTGAGACAACCTCCAGAACACCGAAGGTGTGATGGGGGGAGTCAGGATTTAAAACCAA
>Ga0302286_10001771_pt1 | contig 15565 bp, 12 predicted proteins | sample III_Fen_E2_3_FD_198765 | JGI IMG/M metagenome (GOLD analysis project Ga0302286, IMG submission 198765) | Peat permafrost microbial communities from Stordalen Mire near Abisko, Sweden - III_Fen_E2_3 | ecosystem: Environmental > Terrestrial > Soil > Wetlands > Permafrost | place: Sweden: Abisko...
GCTTTCCCATCCGGTGGTATCGATGGTGAGTGATGTACCTGCAACAGCAGTGGCTGTTGTGTCATAGACTGTGTCGTCGGCTTCGTTATCGATGGTGATATTTACCGCACCGTTATTAGCAAGAAATGCAAGAGTAACTATATAGCCATTTTGTGAGATCGTACATGATGATATGGAGCGTGTTTTATGTGGTGGAGTTGTTGGATTATCTGTATCACCATTATCTCCAAACATTAGGGTGTTGTTTCCCATTAGTAGTATTCCTGTAATAATACCAATGTAGCATAGATTTTGTTTTTTCATCATTATGAGGTTTAAGTTTACAGGGTAAAATTACAAGTAATAACTTAACAACAAATGAACATTATGCAAAACACAGATACTTATTTATAAAACATTAATGTTTGTGTATCTTTTTGAATAACAGTTAGATGGTTATAAAAGTACTGTTTTTGCATACTTATTTGTAAAAAACGAACTTTTATCAAGAAGAAAAACGGCTTAAAATTTGGCGAGAAATCCCATTAAATTGGCGTGCTGAGGCAGATGAAGTTTCTTCCTAATGTATGTGCGCCTAAGGTTGTAGGATAATGGTAAAATATTTAATAGAGAGGCTATGGTAATATTGTCAAACCCTGCTAAGAGGAAACAACATATAAGAATATCACTTTGGTTCAAATCAGGATAATTATCCACAAGCCGTGTTGATATATTGTCGTAACGAGAATCTACGGTTTCAACCATATGACGGAAGAGGCTTGAAACAGCCTCTTCCTGTGCTGATAGAAATTGCTTTTTTCTCTCGAAGTTCGCAAGGAGTTTTTGTTCTTCAATCAATTTTGATGCATTATTTTTTAAACGATTCATTACTTGCATTGTGTTTTGCTGGATTTTAAGTTGATGGGTCAATAAATCATTCTTTTCTTGTTTTTGTTTTCCCATTAGCTCTTCTTGAACCGTTAAGAGTCGTTGATGTTCTAACAAGCGGAGATTTTGCTTGTTTTGGAATATTAAAAACAGCATCACTCCTATGCTCATTAGTAGCAAAATAAGTAAAATGAATATGTTTTTATACTGATTGTGAAGAGTCAACGATCTATTTTCTGTAACAAATCGTTGGTAATTATATTTTTTCTCCATTCCAGCAAAACTACCAGACAAAGATCGCTGATTAAGAGAATCTTTAGCTGCAATCAATTTTTCGGCATAACACAATGCATTCTTAAAATTACCCTCTTTTTCATTTAGTTCTTTCCATAATCGGTAATAGTTAGGTGCCATTTCATGTGGATTATCACATTTTTTCAAATAATGTCGTGCAGAATCAAGATTGCCCAAATGTGAAAAAATCAATCCCATATTAATATATTTTGTATAATCGTAAAAATCTGAAGTGTGCATAGACAAATAACCGTATTTGAGAGCCAGCGGGAAATTGTTCTTTTGGAAATAAAGATAGCTTATCTGTATCATAACAGAATTAGAAAGCATAGGCTCATTTAACTTCAGGGCATCATGCAGTGCTTTTGTACAATAATTCAATGCGCTATCCAGCTTGCCGAGTAAAGAACAACTGACTCCCATATCTAATAAACAAATTACGGTATTTCGTTGATCTCCTGCTTTTTGAAAAAACAATAACGATTGTTTATTGCAATAAAACATACTGTCAATTTGTTTCTGTCCCTGATACATACGAGCCTTGTCGCCAAAAACAAATCCTTGTAATTTGTAGTTATTGCTGATTGCAGCAAATTCTTGAGCCTTCAGTAAAGCATCAGCCTGACCTTGTGCATTACCCCTGTTGTTCTCGCATCGGGCACGATAAAACCAGGCATAACCTGCTCGTTGAGGTTCGCTATTATCAAAATAATCGGTAGCAATCCGAATCAGCGAATCCGACTCAACCGCTTTATCATTTTTGTCGAGCGCTTCGCTCATCAGTAAGGCATAAAGAGCACAATCGGGCGAGGATAAGTCTTTGTAGAAGTGTATCTTTTTCAATACGCTAAACGCACTGTCGGGATGTTGCTCTATCAGACTATCGGCTTGAGAGAGCTGTGCCTTCTGCTCCGGGGTAGTGTGGCGGCAGGCGGTCAGAATAAAACTCAATGTAAGGAGAAGGTAAAGAATGTGTTTCATTATCCAACAGTAATATCTTTTACAAAGATAAGCAAAATGTTTGTTTTTTGATAAATTGCAATGCTAATGTAGAAAGCCATACTCATTAAGACACAAAAAAAACCGTGTAGAATTATTTCTACACGGTTTTAAGATTTTTCTTAGCTCTGTCAGAATCCGTTATACACGATATTTATTCGTAAAGGAGAATCTTTATCTTTCATATTTCGTAAAGAGACACCACTGATGGTGGGTTGTTGAGCAATTGATGTGATGGTACTTGATGAACTGCTGGCTAAGGTATAGCGAACAGGAATTAAAACCATCTTTTCAATGTAGTTTGCCGGAACTACGCCGTCTTTGAATTTTTTATGCAAGCATGCGGTAAGCAGCGCTGAAAGATCGAAAGAGTAGGTATGGGCTGTTGAATTGTAAGCTGCAAGCATCAGTGTATCTGTAGCATAATTATACTTCTTAATGTAATTCACCAAATTCGACTTGTAGGTAAGCATTAATGTAGAAGGTTGTTTCAGAGCATAGGTGTGAGTAGTGTCTCTCTCTGTTACTTCTACACGCATTCCTGCATGGTTGAAGTTTATTATTTTGCCTTTAAAACGTGCTAGGGCTCGATTAAGAATTTGACCAACAGGAATATCAACCTCTGTATAAATACCCGCTGGAGAGGTCACATAGGTCACATTGTCGGGGGTATTTGCCATCACCGCATCTCTGTTAGGATGTGAGATAAGACTGAGCTGACGTACGTCTTTACTTGCAGGAAATACAAGGCCCGATGTAAGCATGGTGTCTTTATTGTTTATAAACGCATGGTAATGGTAAAACAATTGCATGTATATCTGGCTGATATTCCATATCGCACCGTTGCCATATTCAGATCTTAGATAAACACCCTTGAAGAAATTTGAAAAAGCAGTTTGTGATACAAAACTACCGTTTTGGGCAGCTTTGAAAAACCGTTGTGCAGGAGTATCGCCATTTGCCTCAAGTGTGGTAAATTTATACGTCAGGTGGGGTTGGTAATAGGTTGTATCTTGCAATGTATCGGGAACAGCTACTGAAATACGCGATCCCAATTGCTTGGTGAGCGAACAGTATTTCAACGGATCTTCATTTGTATAATAGGTTTTATTGTAATCAATGTTTCCTTTATCCATCTCATAGGCTTTAATCTGAATAGGAGAGTTTTTATTTCCTTTCCAGCTGCTAAATACAAGCGAGAGGGTAAGTGAATCAGGAACAGCTCCGGCAGGGAATTGAAAGCTGCCCGGAGGAGTAAATTGAGCTAATATTTCACCACGCGTAGTTCCGTATTTTGCCTCATAAAATTCGCCTAAAAGGAGTGTATCGGAAGGAGAACTAACGCTGTCTGCTTTTACGTTAAAAGAATTTACTAAAAAGACTGCCGTGTCTATCTCGATTCCGTCTCCGGCAGGGCGAATAGAAAGCCCTAAATCAGCACTGTTGTCAGTACATGAGGAGAATACAAAAATAGCAACGGCAAAAACGATATAAATGAAATACTTCATACAAAAGAGGTTGAAAAATTATCGTTATGTGTTGATTGGTTCACAAGTGGAGAAATTTACATTACGCTATCGTATAACTCACTATAAGCTTTTGCAAATGTCTCCGGTGTTTGATATGACAAAAACTTGTCGTTTAATTTTGAGGCTGCATATTCCTTTATTTCGGAATTGATAGTTTCGCTACCTTCAATGGCTGCATCAGAAAAATCGAGAGCCAGTTTTGAAAGTGAAACATAATCCACAGGCTTATTCTGAATCGAAACAAGATCATTATCTTCCACGCCGTCTATCAAAAGCATTTTGTCATATCCTTCCTTAAATTGAGTGGAAAAACCATCTTTGTAGATAGAATAAACAATTTTGGAATTTTTGAAAAACGGGTCATCATTATAGGCCTTTTTGATGTAAAGCGGTACCAGAGAAGTCATCCAGCCATGGCAATGAATCACATCGGGAGTCCAGCGCAATTTTTTTACGGTTTCCAAAACTCCACGTGCAAAAAAGATAGTGCGTTCGCCATTGTCGGCATACTCCACACCGTTTTCATCAGCTACCGTTTGGCGGTGATGAAAATAATCATCATTGTCGATGAAATAGACCTGCATCCGTGCCGATTGTATTGACGCCACTTTGATGATCAAAGGATGATCGGTGTCGTCAATAATAAGATTCATTCCCGAAAGTCGTTGTACTTCATGTAGTTGATTACGTCGCTCGTTGATACAGCCAAATTTAGGCATGAACGTGCGAATTTCCTTTCCTCCATCCTGAACCGATTGCGGAAGTTGTCTGCAAATGGTCGAGATTTCTGATTCAGGCAAGTAAGGAGTAATCTCTTGCGTGATAAACAATACTTTGGTAGCTGCACCCATGTTGATGGATTAATGAGATTGAGTCAAAAAACTATGCAAAGATAGATAAAAAAATTTGTTTTATAATGCAAGCTTTTGGCGAAGAATTTCTCTAAAATATAAGTTTATCAATGTTTTACTTCATTTAACACAAGCGGGAGGGTGCGTCCCACACATGCATTTGGATTGGCGATGTGCAATAAATTGCTTATTGTAGGAGCAATGTCAGTGATGCTTGCAGGAGTAATGTTTTGTGCAGTAATAGAGTATCCAAAAAGGATTAGCGGTACATACGACTCCTTTCGGTTGCTTACCGCTACCACTTTGCCACCCTCTTCCGCTTCCACCCAACCGGGCATAAGTGTGAAAACTACGTCTCCCGAATGACTTTTATTATAGGAATTTTTCATTCGGGCTTGCTCATCAAATCCTTTTGCGTCCGATTGAAGTATTTCCGGTATAGTGTAGGCCGTTTGTATCCCTTGTAAATCGAGCATAAAGTCGGCACAATGTTGCTGAATACCCGCTAATGAAATGCCTTTTTTCTCAATGACTGCTCTGTCCAAATAGATGTTTTTATTGAAATATCCGGTTACCCATTGTGTCTGTCCGTAAATTGCCATCAGGTAAAGATTGAGCAGTGCCATAGAGTTTTTCGGGATGAACCGTCCACCACTTATTCTATAGCTGTCCAATGTGTTTTGAGAATGATTTTCGCCCTGGCTTCCGGTTATCACAAAGAGCGTGTTTTTAAGCCCGACGGTGCTTTCTATTTTATCAATCAAGGCCGTCAGGTATTTATCCAAACGGAGGTACATATCTTCTTTTTCGGCCGATAGAAGTTCAAAAGAATCATCGCCCGACAACTGCAAAGTAAACTGCAAACCCAGATAATCGGTGTTGCCCGTTGTGCCCATTTTTTCAGCATCAAGGGCTTTTATAGCAGCTTCTTCTACCACCTGATTCACAAATGGAGTATGTTTGAAATGTGCTATCTGCGCCGGGAATGTACTTTCGCCATTGAAATATACAAATCCACGGAGAACATCACGATGTTTTGGCGGGAAGTGATACGAATTTATCGGGTAGAGCGGAGCCCAGTCAGCGAGAATGCTGGTTTCCAACACATGTGTTACATTCATCTGATCGGCCCAGCGCGGCAATCCAAGAGGGTAGAATGAGGTGGTGGAAAGGTGCCCGGTGGTGTTGTCTATCCACACAGCTCCGTCGGCGGAATGACCGGCCAGCAAAATGGCTTCAGAGCTATTAATGCCGATGGAGAACACCTTCGATTTGCCACCGCTGTTCATCTTCAATTCATCGGCAAAGGTCGATGCCAGCAGAGGCTTGGGCGATAGCGTTTCGGAGGTGCCGATACCTGCTGCCGAACGGTCGTAGAGACTTGGCTGTAATGAACCGGTTTTACGTTCATAATACATGTTTCCGGTGATGCCGTGATAGTAGGGTGTGGTGCCTGTTACAATGGTGGCGTAATCGCTTGTGGCTCCACTCGAAAGAATTGGATAATACGTGTTGCGGCACACCGCTCCCTGCCCGTAAAGCCGTCTGAATCCACCTTTGTCGAAGTTGTTCCATAGCGTTGTCAAATGTTCGGGCTGCAACCCGTCAATGACAATTGTAACCAACAATCGAGGCTGTTCCGGTTCGTTGGCAGCCACAGGAATGGTAAATGTTAGAAATGCCAGTAAATATAAAAAAGAGTATTTCATGTGTTTGTTTTTATTTTTTACACGAAGGACACATGGAACTCGCAACAATCAAAGCTCTTTGGTTTAAGCCCGGTTTAATGCTCCTTTCATGTGTTTGTTTTTCATTACAGAACTTACTTCTTCGCCATTTTTATCCGATTAGCCGGCAACAGATATTCACTCCGTAAACGCACATACGTAATGGAGCGTAATGCCAGAATAACGATTAGCATTAACTCCGACAGGACGAAGCTTTGCGGCAGATAGAGAAAAGTAACCATCATAAATACCTCGCAGGTCAAAAATAAAAACTGGAGATACACGGCATATTTTCTCAATTTTTTAAATATCACCAAAATTGAGAATATTAATAGCAGAGGATTGAGCCAAATCACATTCCAGTTGAACGATACCAACGGATGAATAGAAAATGAAGTAAGATAAAACACAATACATCCGGCAAACCCCGCTAAACCAAATAGCACGCCATCGAACCAAAAAGAGAGGCGTTGTTTGCGTTTATCGGCAGAGCAGACAAGCAGTGTGAGAATCAGCAACACACCAAAGAGAAACGGGATATAATTGAATGCTGTTTTATGCTCTTTTCCGGCAACCGTCACAGGCTGTGATGACGAAAGTACTAACGGAACAGAGGCACTATCGCGCTGTATAATTGCTGTGGAGTATGCCTGCATTAATCTTTCGGGCAAAAACATTGTTTGTTGAAATGTGGCTTCCTTGTCCTTGGGAGCACCCAATATAAGATGAATGCCAAACAGGATCGACGGACTTTCGGCAGTGTAGTAGTCAATGAGTTGTTGAAACGTCTCCTTGGTATTTTCTAATGTTTTATTGAAAATCACTTTCCCTTGTATCGACTTGTTTATCATATCGCGAGGCCGTGTGGCGCAATTGTCGAACACAAAATTATAGCGGTAAAAGCGGTTTTCGGGACGATAATTCTCCATCAGGGCATCAAACAAATTCTGCTTTTCGCTTTGTTGCAAATTCAAAACCTGCTCCCACATGTTAATTTGGCGCATCTGATATTCCAGAAAAAATTCTGAAGTTTCGGCAACGCCCAATTGATAGTCGGTTTCGCCCTTGATGAATTTGTAGTAAAATCCATCAATATTGAAATTGAAATAACCATAGTTAAAACTTACATCAATATGGTTTGCCGGATCAACCACCCGAATGGCACTGTGACCGAATTTAGCATAAAGCTCTTCACCTGGACCACAGGTGAGCAATGACACTCTTGTCGAATCGGACAAAGTGAGTGCTCCTGCTTGCATTACTGATAAAAGTATGGTAAAAAGGAGAATGAATTTGCGCATTGAAAAAAGTTTTTTAGTGACCTTGTTCAGTCCAATAAAAAGTGACCCGTCAAGCGGCTTTATGCCGCTGAACGGGTTAACTTTCATATTATATCTTATTTACAGGCAGCCATTTAATATTTCCCGAATCAATTCAGGGGTGATGCTTTGGCGTTCTCCCAGCTTCCATCCGCGCTTGGTAAATCGATCTACAATAGCATCGAACGATTCGTTGCCAATGCCGTATTCGCTCAATTTGGTGTTGATACCCACGCTACGATAAAATTGTTCAGTTTGCGCGATGGCTTTTTCAATGCGTTCTTCCTCAGAGCCTTGAGTAATATTCCACACACGGGCACCATATTGGAGCAGTTTTTCACGCTTTTCGTTGCGCATAACACGCCACAATGAGGGTTGTACAATAGCCAGCGTTACAGCGTGGTCGAGACCGTGGAAAGCAGTCAGCTCATGCCCAATCATGTGAGTTGCCCAATCTTGCGGAACACCCATTGCAATGAAGCCGTTGAGAGCCATTGTTGCACTGAGCATAAAGTTCGACATCAGGTCGTAATTGGTATTGTCAGTGACAATTTTTTCGCCTATTTCGGTCAATGTCGATAAAATACCTTCAGCAAATCGATCTTCTACCATAGAGTTTGATGGGTAAGTCATGTATTGTTCACACACATGTACAAAGGCATCTACTACTCCATTTGCAATTTGTTTTTTAGGCAACGAATAGGTTACCTCAGGGTCAAGAACAGAAAAAACGGGGTAGGTTTTAGGGTTCATGAAGGCCAGCTTTTCGTGAGTGGCTTTTTTTGAAATCACCGAACCGTTGTTCATCTCCGACCCTGTGGCCGGTAATGTCAGTACCGATGCCAAAGGCAATGCGTCAATAGCTTTGCTAGGATCCATCATAAATTCCCATGGGTCGCCCTGATAAATTGCAGCGGTTGCTATAAATTTTGTTCCGTCAATAACCGAACCTCCACCAACTGCAAGGAAGAAGTCAATATGTTGTTCTTTGGCAATTGCTACGGCTTTCATCAGTGTTTCGTAGGTAGGATTGGGTTCGATGCCGGCAAATTCGATTACAAAATGGCCTTTTAGTGATTCTTTCACCTGATCGTACACCCCATTGGTCTTAATACTGCCTCCTCCGTAAGTCAGCATTACTCTTTTATCAGCAGGTATCTCTTTTCCGGTAGCGGCTATTGTCCCTTTTCCGAAAATCAGTTTTGTTGGATTTTGAAATATGAAATTGTTCATAATGTAATAGGTATTATTTTTTTAATTATTTGTTATACAGCTACTTGTTTCTTTTGGTGCATTTGCTATTCATTGAAATATGCATATTGATGATAACAAGTGTTTGCTGTTGCAAAGATACAATTCTTTTCTTGTGAGGCAATTGTCATTGTAAAATTTACTTTACAGGTAAATGGTTGTATGTAAGGATAAAAAAGGTTAACAGAGTGTTGAAAATGCAACATTTAGCCTAAAAATCCGTCTAATATTTATAGTTTTAGTTGTGCACTTTCATTTTTTAACTGTGAGACCTGTATTGGGTGGCGGCGTTTAATTCAAAATTTGTATCTTTGTGGCATGAGAAATGCATATCTAAAGCTCTTTTTTTAATGACATTTGCTTACTTTAATCTACAAAATAGTTTATCAATAATATTTACAAACAGATGAAAAAACAAATTTTTCTTTTGGGTATTCTGGGAACGCTGTTGTTGGCTTCTTGTTCGACCGGGACTTCTTCTTCCGAATTTACGCCACAACTCGGCTGGACAGGTAATCCTACACTTAATGGTTTAATTGTGACAACTATAGATACGTTGGTAGTTGGAGATACGTTGGTTTTACCTTTGAGTTTCAGTGGAATTTCAAATTCTTTGACCAATGTTCAGATAACAAATGATACGGCTTATTCTGCAGTGAGTTATCCCGGTATTGCAAGCTTAGGGACTGCAATTTTGTCAAATGGGAAAACCAATGTTTCTAAAGGATATTTTGATGTGAGTGGGTTAAATATTTCTACATTGTATATGAATGTACAATACGTACCTAAAAAAGTTACCTCTGGGTCAAAACTCGGAATAATAATAAGCTCCACGTCATCGTATTCGCCTTTGAATGGCAACTTTACCTTTATCGCAAAAGCGAAAAAAAGCTAGCATAACTCTTTAAGAAAGAGAATAAAAAACGCATTTCGGCTAAGTTCGAAACGCGTTTTTTTGTGGAGCCTCTCAAGGGAATTGAACCCTCGACCTGCTCATTACGAGTGAGCTGCTCTACCGCTGAGCTAAAGAGGCCGATTTTGCGGTACAAAAGTAGTGCAAAATCGGGTAGTCGCCAAAAGATATGCGATTTTTCTTTCGTCTTGAGCTTTCAATGATTTTTATTTCTGCTACCGATTGTGAATCGGATGAGCCTTGAACGTGAAAACAAGCTATGGATTAACCGTTGAACAATGAAGGAGTAAAAATTTGGGTGATACAATGAAGGGTAGCATCAGAAATGCAGTCCAACAAAGCACGTGAATTACTATTTTTTGTAATGACCATTTCATGAGCAACTGATTAAAATATTTGCGAATAATGCGAAGAAAATCAAATGATTAACGAGTCATCTCTTTTATTCAAAAGGTTGGACTCCCATCATTGAATAGATATGATTTGCTTCCAAAAATATTGGAATACTATCATTATTTTTAAACCCATGTCTTTGAAGAAGAGCATAGTACTCGGAAATTATTTTGTCAGAATGGGTTGGTTGCTTCAAGCCGCTTATTTTTGCATATAATTTTTTTGCTTCCGGAATTAGAATCTGAGTTTCAGAATCAAAATTAACTGAATTGTCCATGCCAGTAAGCAATGTAGACAGATACATTTCCTTCAACTCGATTACTTGTGAAATATAACGAGATTTCGGATATCTGTTCAGATAATTTTCCCATTTTTTTAGTCGTTGATATGTAGCTTCCAATGAAATTAATAATGCTGCATCTTCTGAAAAACCTTCTTTCTTTTCGTTTTTCCGAATTTCAAGATATTCTTTTACATAACCCGACACTCTGTGTTGAAAGCTACGATACAAAAAATCAGGCGTTAAATCAATATAAGTAGCTCCTTCTGACATGTTTAGCTGCATTCCACAATAGGCTAAATTATCTATAAACGCGTCTAACTCTTGTGATTTAAGATTGCTTTCATATTGTTTCTGGATATTTCCATATTTTGAATCGAAAATAGAATTTAAGTGGCTTAGAATCAGATAATATTCTTTTTCAAAAGCAAAAAACACAGAATCCTGAGAGTTATTGGTTGTTGGAATACAAGTATTTATGTAATCAAGTGCAAATGTAATAGATGAAACTCTGGTAGTGTCAAGCTGTTGTAAATATAATTTGAATGAGGCAAAATCACCTTTTAAGGTCTTAATTTTAATATGATTGCTTGATGTGAGATTGCGGATATTATTTTGTTGTAATAAGTTTTCGACTATTGAGTCGGAACTTTTACTCTGTGTCCGATTTTCTTTTGCAGAGTTACAGGAAAGAATCAAAAGTGCAGATATTATGAAAATAATATTTTTCATGGAGAGATGAAATTTCAGTATTTTTACTTCAGAGCATCAATAAACGCATTTATGTTCACGGTTGAAACAGACGGTGGTATTCCACCACCACATGAGAACACCATCCGGTTGAATCCCTCGGCCTCTGTTTTTAAAGCTTTAGTCACCAGACTAACATCTTCGGGGGTTCCCGATGCTAGTACATCGCGGGGCGGAATATTTCCTAAAATAGCCAATTTATTGTCGGTGGCAGCACGTAACTCAGTAAGCGACATGTGTGTGCCGGGATTGTAGAGGTTGATTCCCAGTTCCGGATAATATTTTACGGAAGAGGTGCAGTCGGCATCGTTGTGAAAGAGTTTAATGGTATCGTTAGTGTCGTACAGTTCCTTCAAATAGGGATATCCGAATTCTTTGAACTCCTCTTCGCCGATGAAACCCACTATATCATCTAGCATCATAATACCATCAATTGTGGGAATTGCATCATGCTGCACTTTATGCCATTTTTTCAGAAAATCGGTGATGATACGCAGCAGTTTATGAGTTGCCTCCGGATCCATCAACATGGTGGTGAGGAATTCGGTGGTACCCATCAGAAACGACGCAATATTCAATGGTCCGCGCGATACCGAGAAGCGAATCTTGTGTCCGGCAACCTCAATTGCTGGTTGGGCATTAACCAACCTGTTGAGCATAAATGGGAGCAATCCGTCAGTTTCAGGATTTGGCACCGTCAGTTTTTCTATATCTCCGGCACTCTCAATGGTTGCATTGGCAAACGGAAACTCATCTTTGAAAAACACACATTTTGATCCAAACGCCGATGGTTCGGTACACATGCCATATTCGCTCCAGAAACCAGGAAGAAATATCACATCGGGAAACGTTTCGATGGCTTTTAGGTTAGCTTTTAGCCACAATTCGTCGTTACTGAAATAGTCGAGAATAGAAATGCCGTACCACTTGGGTAACCACGGACTGTCAATAATAAAACCGATTGCCGGTTGTTCTACCTTTTGTCCATTTATAATTGCTTTTAGTGTTTCCCATTGTGTGTCTGTCATAGTATGTAATTTTAATATGCTAATTGTTTATAAACAAATTATTTATAGTGCTTTTATTCCTCAAAAGGCATGTGTAGAAAGAATCTGGGCAAATGTAATTTTAACAGCTTTTGTCGCCTCAAAGATAGTAATACTTCCCAAAAACAACAAAGCGACTGAAAGATAAATTCTTCAGTCGCTTTGTTGTTATTAAAATAAGAGAGCTATTATTCCACTATCTTCTTAAACAGGTTTTTCATATTCACGGCATCGCCAATGGTTTTATGCAAATCAGCAATGGGCACCCGCTCTTGCAACATAGTGTCGCGATAGCGAACGGTCACGCAATTATCGGTCAACGTATCATGGTCGATGGTGGCGCAGAATGGTGTTCCAATAGCATCCTGGCGACGATAACGCTTACCGATGGAGTCTTTTTCGTCGTATTGGCACTTGAAATCGAACTTTAGGTTGTTCATTATTTCGCGGGCTTTTTCGGGCAATCCGTCTTTTTTCACCAAAGGCAAAATGGCCAATTTGACAGGAGCCAACACTGCCGGAAGTTTTAGTACCACGCGACTTTCACCGTTTTCCAAAGCTTCTTCGGTGTACGATGCTGCCATGATTGAGAGAAATGTGCGGTCAACCCCGATTGAGGTTTCAATCACATACGGAGTGTATGATTCATTCAGTTCAGGATCAAAATATTTGATGCTTTTACCCGAATATTTTTCGTGACTGCTCAGGTCAAAATCGGTACGAGAGTGAATACCTTCCACTTCTTTGAACCCAAATGGCATTTCAAACTCAATGTCGGTGGCGGCATTGGCGTAATGAGCCAGTTTATCGTGATCGTGGAAGCGATATTTATGGTCACCAAGGCCAAGGGCTTTGTGCCATTTCAGGCGGGTCTCTTTCCATTTTTTGAACCACTCCATTTCGGTGCCGGGGCGAACAAAGAATTGCATCTCCATTTGTTCGAATTCGCGCATACGGAAGATAAACTGACGAGCCACAATTTCGTTGCGGAAGGCTTTGCCAATCTGAGCGATACCGAAAGGAATCTTCATCCGACCGGTTTTCTGCACGTTGAGGTAGTTCACAAAGATACCTTGAGCCGTTTCGGGACGGAGGTAAATTTTCATTGCGCCTTCGGAGGTCGATCCCATTTCGGTAGAGAACATCAGGTTGAACTGACGCACGTCTGTCCAGTTTTTGGTTCCGCTCACGGGGCACACTATTTCGTAGTCGATGATAATTTGTTTGAGTTCTACCAAATCGCTGTCGTTCAAAGCTTTTACAAAGCGTGTGTGAATCTCGTCACGTTTAACTTGATACTCTTGCACACGTGGATTGGTTTGGCGGAAAAGAGTTGCATCAAACGATTCACCGAAACGCTTGGCGGCTTTTTCTACCTCTTTTTCAATTTTATCGTCTTGTTTAGCCAGTAGGTCTTCAATCAGCACATCGGCACGGTAGCGTTTTTTTGAATCTTTATTGTCGATGAGCGGGTCATTGAAAGCATCCACGTGACCCGAAGCCTTCCATGTGGTAGGATGCATAAAGATGGCGGCATCAAGACCCACTACATTTTCGTGAAGCAGCACCATGCTGTCCCACCAATATTTTTTGATATTGTTTTTCAGCTCCACACCGTTTTGACCGTAGTCGTAAACAGCACTCAAACCGTCATAAATTTCGCTTGATTGAAATACAAAACCGTACTCTTTGCAGTGTGCAACCAATTTTTTGAAAACTTCTTCTTGCTGTGCCATGACAAATGATTATTGATGTAACGGAAACTCCGTTTTATTATTTAAAATGCAATTTTTTAGGAGCACAAAGTTACGATTTTTTTGTAATCAATAAAAACGGCTACCTTTGCACTCATTAAGTTATAATTATGAGAAATATATGTCTTTTGGTTTTGCTGCTCTTGTCGCTTACAGGTTATGCCAATCCACCTCAAATTATTGATATTACATCACGGGTAAAATTTGGCCACCATATTAAGGAAAACCGCGATGTAGATGTGATTGTAGTTCACTCCACGCACTGTCTGGAGGGAGACCCTTACAATGTAATGGCAAATGTCAAAGTCTTTCAACACTACAAGGTGGCCTCTCATTATATGATTGATCGTAAAGGGCAGATTTATCGTTTGGTAGCCGAAAAGAATATTGCTTATCAAGCCGGTAAAAGTGTGTTGCCGCAAAACGGACGCAAAATGCTCAACGGTTCTTCAATCGGTATCGAACTCCTCAACTCTCCTACCGATCCTCCCACTGAGTTGCAATACACTGCGTTAACACAATTGGTGAGAGATATTAAGACCCGTTATCCCATCCAATATATTGTGGGTCATAGCGATATAGCTAGCGATCGCAAAACAGATCCCTGGTTGTTCGATTGGAAGAAATTCAACGTAATGTTGGGAAAATAGCGCTTACGCTTTTACTTAGAACGCTTCCATCGCGGTGAAATAATATTGAAATCCTTTGTAATAATTATTGCGGGTAAGGTCAAAACGGCAATTTACCTTCGCTCTTGTAATCCGGAAACGGATACCGGCTCCGTAGGCAAATTTCAATCGGTCAATCATAAAATTATTGCTGTTCAATACATCTCCGGTGGAGCAAAAAATTGCACCTCGCCATGTATTGTAAATGGGGAACCGGTATTCTCCTTGTATGGCAGCCATCACATTATCCCGGTAAATATCACGGGAAAATCCACGCATTATATCATTGCCACCAATGGTGGTCAACATCTGAAATGGGATGGCATTGCCCAATCGCCAATCGGTATAGAATTGCCATGCAAATACATGTTCTTGACAAATAGGAATATATTGTCGAAAATCGAAACTGAACTGCACAATATTATAAGTGCTTCCCAGGCGTGGATCGTAATAAATAAAGGCAAATTTGCTAAAAAGGCCATTGGTGGGATAAAACAACGTGTTACGTGAATCGTATGACAAAACGCCTCCGAGTCCCAACAAAAAATACGATTGCCATCCGGTGACATGAATGGCTGATGCCCTGTTTTTTAAACTATCGGCCAGCACTACTTTTTCGTTTTTTACCGACAGGTTCAATCCCATCATGATATGTTTGGTCAAAAAACGTTGTGGCTGTATGGTAAACGAAAAACTGCGGGAGGTATATTTAATGGGAAGTTCCAGCAACTTACTTTCAGCATTTCCGGTGCCGTGAAAGGTATCCGGGTATTTTTGCACATTGATATTTGAATAGACATACCATTTTCCACTCCCGCCAAAATAAAGACGCGGACTGGCACTAAATGAAAATTGATGGTTTTGGGTAAAAGTTTCGTTGAAAGAAAGGGTACTGATTTTTGTCGGGTCTAGAAACCGAAAGTT
>Ga0302286_10001772_pt1 | contig 15565 bp, 14 predicted proteins | sample III_Fen_E2_3_FD_198765 | JGI IMG/M metagenome (GOLD analysis project Ga0302286, IMG submission 198765) | Peat permafrost microbial communities from Stordalen Mire near Abisko, Sweden - III_Fen_E2_3 | ecosystem: Environmental > Terrestrial > Soil > Wetlands > Permafrost | place: Sweden: Abisko...
ATATCAGCTAACTCGTTCATGCTGACTTTATCACTGGTAATAGTAATGGCCTATCTAAGGTACTAATCGTAGTCGACGAGAATCTTAGCAGCGGCAGTTGCAGCGTCTTAAGCAGTGACAGTGACGAACTTAATGTCACCATCGACAGGTGCGTAGATTGCTCCATCTGATTTAATAGTTGAAATCATTCCAAGATTATTATCTGTGAACAGTGGCAGACGAATGAAAGCATAGTTAATTCCGAGTTTCTTCACTTAGGACTCTAGCTAGATGAATTGTTTGCCGAAAACAGACTCTGTCTCAGGAATGCAAGACACAGACAACACTAGGACAAACTTAGCTCCAGCTGCTTTAGCTGCTTTGACTCCATTCAATGCGAGATTTGTTCTATCGATGTGTCCAGGAGCGATCACGTAAATTGAATCGTACCCTTTGAGTTGCTGAGTCAGTGTGTTCAAGTCTGATGCCATGTCAGCTTTCACGAGTTTCGCTCCGTGCTTCTTGAGTTCCTGAGAAGCTGGCTTGGAAGGGTCTCTAACACCAGCGGTGACATTGATCTTTTGTGCAGCGAGAAGGTTGACTGTAGCTGTACCTATTGTTCCAGTAGCTCCTAGGACGAAGACAGATTAGCTTTTGTGTGATACTCTACCTGAAGCGCACCCCATTTTGATTGATAGTTATGCTTGTTTTTGTTGAATTAGTTTGGAAATGTATGTTTAGTTTTGTTACTTTTATGTGAGTATGTATTACAAAGAAGATCGCTGGGTTGAGTTTTAAGATACCCTTAGTCTGATGGATTCTATTGGGGCTAGATTAACCAAGCAAATAACAGGCGAGAAACTCCCTGCTGGAGATAAACTTATTAACTTTATTACTAAGAAATCCTTCCAATAGAACAAATTGAGTCCTGGAGAACAATCAAAGACTAAATTAGGCTTTCTAGCCGAAATCTACCCAGCCTTGAACTTTACATCGCTCCCATCTTAGCAATTACTCAGGGCTTTGAAATACTCGATTAATTACTCCAATGGAAATATAAATCTTCAGCTAGAAGGGGGGAAGGAAGAAAGGAAGAAGAAGATTGATAGGCTTAACTTAAGTAATGATAACATCAAATTTATAGTCAGCGAAGAAGAAAAACAATGAAATGGTAAAAGAATTAATAATTTTGGAAAGAAAAAACAAGTAAAACAATACAACTTTAATGGAACTTATTTTCATTCACATGAGAGAATATGGAAGACATGAATTTAGTTTGTTTAACTTGTTTAATAGCTTTAAACTGATGCGAATAGAGCTGGGTTGCTGATTTAAAACAAGTGATTGTTGAATATTTGACAAAAATTTATCACAAAACAGAATGGAATATTTCCAGTATGGATATTCAAATGCTTCAACAAATCACAATGCTTCTAAGATAAACCTGGTTATGTTAGTTTCAAATACTGCTGCTGCTGTTTAACAAATAATTGTGTTGTATTACTGTTGGTCATATTGCTTGATAAAATAGATCTGCAAGAGAAATAGTTTTTAAGTAAAACATTCAAAGCAAACCCATATATTGTCCTAAAAAATGTGAGAGATTTATAATTTTTACTATCATCTAGAAGATAACTTTAGCAGATATTGTGTAACATTCTCTCTCATTGTATCAAGGAATTCAATTCAAGATAAATCAACCTTTTTAGTATGGTTGTGTTTCAATAAAATTGCTTTTGCTATATTATTACTCTTTTGTTTCAAATGAAACTCCTAGCTCGTGCGGTAGTCTATTCATTTGCTTTGATTAGTAGATAATTGATTGTAATTGAGCATTCAACCATAATGCAATAATAAACAGTTATAGAAAGAAACCAAATCAACATTATGTGTTGTTATTAGCAATAGTTGAAATAGAGTATTTCATTACAAAATCAACTTTAGAAGTCATTGCTCAGACCAAGGAAAAATAGAAGAAATCATTAATACGTGGGAAATGTGGAGGTATTTCAATGCATGATAGAAGTAGCATCAGTCTTAATTCATTTAAGGACTACTTGGTTTAGTAAAGTGCAATTCAAAATATCAATTTCATTAATAAAAACAAAGCCAAAAACAGCATTAAAACACAACAAATTCAAAGACAAAATGGTATTGGCTGATCTTGGTTAAAAGATAAACAATGCGCTTCAACGACTGAACCGCGAGAAAGTCATTGATGAGGAAGTATTAAATGCTGTGCTTAAGGACATACAGCTGGCTTTGCTGCAGTCAGATGTTAATGCTAAGTAAGTCAAGAAACTAAAAGAAAACATCATTATGCAATTCAAAATGGAGCAGAATGAGTCGACTAATCTAAGGAAGATCATCCAGCAAGCAGTCGTCAAAGAACTAACCTAAATGCTGGAAGCAGAGAGGAAACCATTCACGCCAAAAAGAGGCAGATAAAACATCGTTATGTTTGTTGGTTTGCAAGGAGCAGGAAAGACAACCACATGCACGAAATATGCTTATTACTGGCAGAGAAAAGGTAAAGAAAAAGAAAGAACAATTTATGACTGACTCTCACTTTAAAAATACTTTGATTAGGTTGGCGAACTGCGTTGATCTGTGCAGACACATTTAGAGCTGGTGCTTTCGATCAGTTGAAGTAAAACGCTACTAAAGTCAGAGTGCCATTCTACGGCAGCTATTCGGAGACTGACCCTGTGCAGATTGCCGAAGAAGGTGTGAAATACTTCAAGAAAGAGAATTATGAGATGATCATTGTCGATACATCAGGTCGTCATAGCTAGGAAGCTGAATTATTCGATGAGATGAAATAAGTCTAAGCTGCAGTCAATCCTGATGAATGTATCTTCGTAATGGATGGGTCGATAGGACAAGCATGCTTTGATTAAGCACAGGCATTTAGAAATGCAGTTAATGTCGGCAGTGTGATTATCACTAAGCTAGACGGACATGCTAAAGGTGGTGGTGCTCTTAGTGCAGTTGCAGCGACTGAAAGCCCGATTATTTTCATTGGTACAGGAGAACATTTTGAAGACTTAGAGCCGTTTAATGCTCCTTCGTTCATTAAGAGATTACTTGGATTAGGTGATATCTAAGGGATTATGAACACAGTCAGTGAGGTTATGAGCTCAGAAGGATCGAGTAAGACGCTAATTAACATTACCAAGGGTGAGTTCTCGTTGAGGGACTTCTAAGGATAGTTCTAGAATATTTTAAAGATGGGATCGATTAATCAGTTCATGAGTATGATACCAGGACTAGGGAATGGAGTTCTAGATAAAAATAATGAAAAAGAATCGATTAAGAAGGTCAAGAGATTCCTTTGCATTATTGATAGCATGAATGACAAAGAACTAGATGGAGTTGTTTAGTTGAATCCATCGAGGATAACCAGAATCGCTAGAGGCAGTGGGACTACTATTGAAGATGTCAACTAGTTACTCGAAGAATACAAGAGATTAGCGAAAGTCTTTGAAAAAATAGGGAAAGCAAATTTAGGTAAAGGAAATGACATGTCATAGATGATGAGGAATCCTGGGTAATTATTATAGAAAATGGGTCAAGCATTGGATCCGAATATGATTAAAGGTATGGGTGGTATGGGAAATATCATGAATATGGTCAAGGGAATGTCTAAAATGGATGGAATCGGAGGTGGAAATATGGCAGAAATGATGAAGAACTTAGGAGGAAGCATACCTGGATTAGGTGCGCTAGGAGGAGGAGCTGCTCCTAAGAAAAGAAGGTGATTTTGAATGTGAAAATAATACGAATAGAGAGGGGAAGATAGATGTGAGAAAGATTACGGTAGGATTATATCGTATGTGAGTGTGCGTATTTTGTAGGATTGAAAACATAAGAGTTGGTTGGTTGATTTCCCATGTTTCAAGGAAGTCTTAAGGGAGGTTTTATCAACACAAGGATATATTATTGTTTAGAAAGGTTGATTTTCGTTCATTTAGAACAAATAAAACTGTACATACATAATAAAATACAATGACAGGATAGATGTTTATTGATTAACAAATATTTCAAATCTTGGTCTGTTATTATGACATGGTAGTCTCACTGTTTTACTCCCTTCATGAAAGCACTCGAAGGAGAGGCTAGATTCGAGAAGCCATTGGTATTGTTAGCACTTAGAAGAAAGTCAATTTCAGGTTGTTTGTTGTCAAGACTGCTTAAAATATTCTATGTTTTGGAGTTGAAAGATGGTTCTGTTGTTGCTCTTGTGAAATATCCTGAGTGATGAGTCTTCGAAGGACTGTTCTTGAAGGCACTGCTGTTTGTCTTTAATCTGAGTTAAGCATGAGGATTATAGTTTGATTGATAGTTCATTAGACTATTCGAAGTAGTCAATTGGCTAGAATTAAGCAACGCATTAGAGCTATGACTGTGCTTATGCTAGGAGATCGATGCCAGCAAAGTACTAGCAGGAGGACTGGTCTTAGCAGAAGAAGGTGATAATACAACTGTGCTCAAACTGTGATAGTTTTTGTGTAGACCATTGCTAGTTCTAATGCCTGACGATGGATTACTGCTAAAGAATTGCTAGGAAGATGCACGAAACGGTGATATTTACTATTGTTATGGCTGTGCTGATTGCTAAGAGTGAAATAATAATTAAGTCTTCGCTCGGAAATGATGTTGCTATTGTTGTTGTTATTGCTGCTATTGAGTGGGTATAATAGACGAGTTAAGTGTGTCTGTTAGCAGATATGTATGCGATGAATTCGATGTTGAGGACAGTCTAAACTCGCTTAGTCTTTGTCGATGCGCTCTCTTTTGCTCACTCATCAATTGCAATGCATTCTACACAGATGATAACGATAATGTTGTGGGCTACTACTACTATCCCGCAGGAGATGTTGCTGTAGTTAAATACGAATTCACTTTGAATGACTGTGATGACGATGATGATGGCTAGAGTGTCATTATGTTAGAGCAACTCTTATTGATATTGTTGTTGTTGTTCACAGTTACACCAACATTTCTTCGTAAGTGCTTCTTATTTGTCTAAGGTAATTGATTCCCTACCGATAACCGGCTGTTGTTCTTGGTGCTCTAAGTGCCTATGTGCTTCCTAGCACTGCCTGAGGAGAGTTAATCGGAGAACTTCAAAGACTAAGGACTCTTCAATTTTATGCTATCAAGTAGCACTGAAGACTATGATATACTAGATTGATGAATTCCCTCAACGCTGAAATATCCACCCGCTGTTGATGCAATAGCTGCGGAAGGCATCTATTGAGATTAATACTGCTTTTGTTATTGGAACTCTTCCTGCTGCTGATTCTGCTGTTTATTTTGTTGTCCTTGTGCTATCTTTTCAATGTTACTTTTTTGAATCGCATTGAATAGCTTCTAGAATCCAGTGGATGAGCTTAATTGCTGCTTCTTCAGCATCAGCAGCACCTTTGAATTACCAGCTATGGAGTCAACTACTGCTTTCTAAGCACTGCTAAGATTACTGAGAATCTAAACACTCGCAGTGCTTCGAACATTATTACCACCAACTGCAGCTAAAATATTAGTATTATTAGTATTGTTTGTATTCCTTAATATTTGCTTGGATAAGCGCAGGGGTGAGTAAACATTACTCGCTACTGCTGCTGTTGCTACCTGGCTGTTTAATATGATGTTTGCTTGAAGTTCGCATAGATTACTACTGATCTTGTCGATTTCAGTCTCTAAGGATTGTTTTTATCTCTCTCTCGAGCTCAATATCTTTCCCTCCAAGATGTCATCTGAATTCGTTGTGATTCTCACTTTCTTATTGCTGTCATATGGCAGTAATAATTCACTTGGACTATTGATATTAGAAGATGCTTCATTATTGTTATTGAGTTTGTGTGCGCTAGTAAAGGGAGAAGATATCATGTAATTAGATTCAAGCGGACTTCTCTCGTTACTATTGCTGTTGTTATGTTGGCTAAGAGTGCTTTGATTCTTTAAGTAGCTAGGTTGGTTCTTAGAAGAAGCAGCAGGATGGTAGTATTATCTCTCTGGTTACTTAATGCTGGAATAGTTGATAGTTGTGTTCTCACTGGGTATCAACTCCATCATGTCATTCAAAAGATTCCCTTAATATGATGGTTAAGACTATTATGTTTGCTATGGATCTGTCTGCTTTCTCAAGAAGCTCTTCGGCTGTTAATGCTGCTATCTGTTACTTGAATAGTGACTCTCAACTTTATTTGAGTCTATTTACCTCCCAATATGTATTTTTACTGGTCTTGTTGGAGTCTACCCTTTCGATTAGCTGAGATACTCTTAAAGTTCAGTCTTCTTTGATTGCCATTCCTATGCTGCTGATTCAGCTGATTGCTATTATTGTTGCAATTCAGTTAATGGCTTGAATTTGAATATTGAGCTATTCATCAATCTATTCAGCTCTGATACGCTATTGTTTGATTTCTCATTCTCCCCATTCTATTATTACCCATTTGCCTGCTGCTTTGATGAACAGTTCATTTATTTATCTGATTTATTACGATTACTAACGCTATTTACTTTATGATGCTCTTTTGGCAGTGTAATATCGTCTACAATATCAGTCGATGCTAGCAATGCATCTCGAATACCTGCAAGTGAAGACAAGTGCTTCTAAGAATTAGCTATCTACGGTACCTGCTCTAAGACTGTGTTGGCAACGATTTCGCTGATGATTCTCTTGCATTCGGCAAAATAATTCAATGCAGAAATAGACTGCTATTCAGTTTAATTCGGAATATGCTATCCTTGCAATTAAGAGAGCTATTACTAAATGGCTTACAACGTGTCGGAGGCTGCTTTTAAAGAGTGCTACTACCCTTGCAGTTAAGCTAATGACTATTGCATCTTCATCACATAGACACTCTTGATTTCTTGCATTTTGTTAAGGATTTTATCTATCGCTTCACTGAACAATCTCTCGATCGTTTATTCAGTCTCGGAAGCACTTTCTTGGAGTATCTTAACTCGATTAGCTACACCACGATAGGCTTACATCATTTTATGGTTGGTATCTGTGATTTCAGTGAGTGTGCTAGATAACTCTTAAGGAAGCCAATCAGTCGATGAGGCAGTTACATTCATGACTGTATGATTAGCATGGATATTTGAAGGATTCTCTGAAGACACACAGCGAGTACAGAAACAACGGCATTAGCAATCACAACAGAACAATTACGCTTCTTTTAATGGATGATTGCTGCATACTACATTTAATGCTTCTACTCGGTCACTCTAGCAGCTGCTGTTGTGTATTCCCTCGTCTGAGATATTATTATTACTGCTATTCTAAAGAATTTAACGAGCACTTGAGCCGCCTGAATTAACCTAAGAAGAACAAGATTACTCTTGCTGTTATTACAGTGATTTCAACAAAGATTACTACTATTACTCTTATTATTCCTCTACTTCTTCTTCATCTTAAGGTTGTTATCCTTCTTTCGAACTATTCCTTTAATTTTGTTAATCTTCTCTGTAGCTATTTGCAGCAGCTTCTTCTTATATCAGAGCATGGAGAGTGTTACTTTACTATGAAGTCCCAAATAACTGCTTTATCCTTGTTTCTAAGGTATCCTCTTCTCCCAGTATCTAGCCTTCTCTATGTATCTCATTCTCTGGATCTTCTTCACTGGGATGGAACGAATCTAAGTCGCCTTGATATTAATTCTCTTCAGATTCTCCTCCATTCGACCTGTTTGACCTTGAAATCTATTATATTCGCATAGCATCCTCCTCTTCGTGGATGTCTTCTTCAGTGCCTTGCTTAGAAGCATTGCTGTTGTAAGTATGGTGGTTGTTGCTGCGGTGGATGCTCTCGTACTTAAGTTTGTCAATGTTTCTGTTTGATTGCTGAGTGTCTTATGTGCCTTTGTTAGATAAAGGTGCAACTTGAGTATCTTAATAGGGATGATCAGATTCTTCCTGATGGTTGAACCTTCTGATATTCGTATTATTGGTGGTATGATTAGCATACTTATTATTCACAGCTGGAGATTCATTCAAACTAGCAATGCTCTCTTCTTCTCTGATTATGTCAGCATTGCTGTATCTGTCTCTCTATTGCTATTGCTGTTGTTATTACTACTACTACTGCTGCTGTTGGATGGTCTTAGAATGCATCTAGTTTTATTAAAACAGGAACTATTACTATTGTTCTTGTTGTTACTCTAGTTGCTATTGCGACTACTGTAGCAATGATTGCAGAGCTTGCTTGCTCATTTCATCAAGCTTTGTGGGTGCCTCACATACACCGCAGCAACACATTTGATCGCTACTCATCTGTTTGCATTATGCCAGCACACAGTCTAAGCACAGATTGTGTCCACAAGACAGTGCTACGTAGTTAAGAGGAACATCACCGCAGAGCTAGCAAGGTTAGCCACAGGCTTCACTCGACACACTGGAATTTTAACCAGCAGCTATTTATTCATTGCTGGTATTGTTGTCATTGTTATGTGATGATGATCGTTAGTGTAAGATTGCATCGATTGCGTTATTATGCGACTACTAATGCTGCTGCTACTGATCGAATTCATTGAAATAATGATTCTCATAACTATGTGGGTGATGGCTATATGCAGCAATAGAATGAGAGTTCTGATTATCAGTTATGTATTCATTGACGATCTTCTGTGATGTTGCTGACTCAAATGATCGCTACTAGATCTCGATAGCCTAGCAATCTGCATCACTTACATCGCTGTTACTTGCTGCTCTCTCAAGAATACCTCTCGATTCTTTCTATTATTACGCATGCCTTTGTTCTCTGCCAATGATTGATTGTGCTGTTCCCGTTTATGCTTTAGAGCTCCTAATGTTCTTGGCAGATTATTCAGCATTAACTACAGCGGGATATGCAGCTGTAGCAGTATTTATCGCTGGTTCTCTGAATTCTCCACTCAACTCGCTGTCACTCATATTCTAGTTGTCTCTCTCTTTCTCGCTGTTTTTCTGTGTTTATTTAGTGGAAATCGTCCCTTCTGAGTTAATGATTTAGTTTGTTTGCTCGTTTCGCGCCAAGATAAAATCTTAATTCAAGACTTACTTTTTTTCTTAATGTTCTTTTTCATTTCAATCTAAACCCTTCTTTTTTTAAACGATAAGTGTGAAATCCTATTAGATTTGCTTGTATGCATACAGTCAAACATACAGCACATCATAGCATTAGCATATCATCAACAATTTAATATGTACATTCTAGCATTATCACTTGATTTTAGGTATAACCAAAAAATAAATCTTGCTTCTTCCGCAGAATAGCTACTTAAATCTGGTAGTTTCTACTCATTTTTTACTTTAATCCCTGCATTTAAGAAAGAGAAACATGTCGAATCACAATCATGGATCATAAACAATTTGATTCATTAATCTATTTTGGCTGAATGCTGCTGCATCTTGTAGATACTTTTGTAATTTGAGACTGATTAATACAAATAAAATTAGATTCACGAGCGAGTGTAACAAACACAAACAGACAGATAATTCAAAGGAAATGAGTGTAGATTCCATTCAGGAAGAGATCCATGCCATACTCAGAAACATCAAGGATACCAAAAATAATAATAGCGCTTAGGACACTCTCATGGATGCATTTGATTCTTTGCCCAAGCATTCAAGTGAGGAGCTGTTCAACGCGCTGTCATAAGAGCAACCGATCAGAGGATATTTACAGCAGTAATTATCAACGCAAGTAGAAAGATACATGCTCGATTTGATATTCCTGTACATCAGCTACTTACATAATCGCTCCTCCAAGGATTCCTTGAAGACTCTCCTGAAAGTATCTGAATTAGCAAAGGGTCTGCTTGGAGTCATGACAGCTGAACACAAACACTTGATTGCATTCATTGTTCATTTCATCAAACTCGTCAACACAGCATACAAGCACCGTTTCTCAGCTAACAAAGTAAACATAATATAAAAAAGGTCTCAAAAGTTACAAAAGACAAATTGTTTGGTTTTGTTTAGAATTTAAAGGAAGAGCACATATTACAGAGTGAATACGAGCATCATTACTAGACATGGGTGTCACTGATCAATAAAGAAATCAAGGATAAAGAGTGCTAATACAAAGAGTCGTTGATCTTAATGATCTACAACATACAACTCAGCATTAGGTTCTCGAAATATGACTATCCAGGCTGTTAAGCTATCCTCAAGCATACCGTCAACTACCAGCCATACAACAGTAACTAAAGCACAAATCAAAGCAATACTAATAATACCTGGGAATTTCCTGTTTAGCTGCTGAACTAGCCAAAAGCTGAGCAGGTGTATTACTTATACTATTTCGCGCGATTGGCAATACTAAATTAGAATTACTCAGTAGGAAGTGAGTGTCTACAGAGAGCCTTCGATCTGTGTCCTAAGAATTGCTATAAATAAAGGAGACAAATACTTAAATACTTGATCCCTGTGAACATGCATAATGGAAGATTCGCATCAGTTGCTCTGATAAAGGAGTATCATCTTTTCGAATACTTAGAACTAGGAATAGCGATTCAGGAAGGCAACATAGCTAAATTAGAAGCACAGCGAGAAATATGGATCAAATGCTGGATTAAAAGAAGTCTTTATCTGCTGATTGGACAGCTCGAGACACTGACATACAGGAACCTAGCGAAGAGAGTGTTAACTGTCATGAAGCACTTGCGCACACCAACGAAATTCAATATCGATATCAAAGCATTCAAAACTGCATTTGAGCTGTCTGCTCAAAGGCCCTTCGAACCTGAAGAAGTAGCTTGTCTGCTTGGTAATCTCTTCTACCCAAAGAAGTATCTAAATGCTTTCCTCCACAAATCTAACACAGATACACTTGTCATTTTCTCAGCGAAAGATCCATGTCCTAAGATCAGACCTTCCTGAGACCATTATGTTTGTTCAACAACGGAATAAATTATTGAATGTTTCAAATGTATCCATATGTTTAGAAATGTCAAAATCAACTTATGTTATTATTGGTCAATTTACAATACTTAACTGAATTCAGAGAGAGATTGGCATTAATTTGATTTGTTAGTGTATTTATCAGATATCTAGTGTTTTTTTACTGATTTCTTGAGAAACATAATAGTATTATTCTCTTTTGGCTTCCAAATAATTCAATAAAAATTGTTAAGTAAACATAAAAACATTACAAGGGAAATAAGTAGTGGACAGCAAAATACTCAATATAATTGACTTTTCGAACTTGAACTTATTCAGTCAACTCTAAAGTATTATTTCTCTGTTATTCTCAGTTTGTTACCATTCCCAGCATCTGATTTCACTTTGTTTAGACTTCAGTATTCCTTTTGTTACAAAGTGTGCTAAATCGCTAGATACTATTATTATTCTTGTGCTAAATATACCTTAGGAACATTACGATTGTCTTGATGACAAGGATGAGAGAGTTATGCTGTATGTAGATTGACTTCTGAATGAAACATCGAGTATTTCTTTGCGTGCAACATTCTCAATCTTTCCGCATATCTTCGCTATTCTGATGTCTGATAGCTTGAATGCTAGTTAAACCCTGCATCCATGCTCTTTAAGTCACTAATAAACATCGTAGCAATATGTGGTGGTTTGTTTCCTTTTTCTTCTAAGATGCCCTGCACCTTGGAGTCTATTGCTTTCTTCAACCTAGCTTGCTTACGAGAATATGTCTGCTTCTTTAGTTCCCATCGCTTGATTTCGTTTTGTAAAAAGCTATCGCTCATGAACGCTTAAGCCTCATGCGATACTTTCATGTTGTTATTGTCATTATTTGGAAGAATGCTGCTGGCACGAGGAGGACTCAGTTTAAATTTACTTGCAGTAACTGATGTTGTGCCCTTTAGTATGCAAGGGTTAAGGAATGCATTAGGAGATTATGGCTTATTAGCTGTGTCTGCAGTGACAGCCTTGCTCGCTGTTAGTTCTATGTTTGATGCTAGTTTCTAATTCAATGCTGAACTATTTACCTTTAGCTGCTATAATATTGGAGATATGCCACTGCTATTCTTGAAGTCAGTGTCTTTCTTGGCATCGTTAGGACTGTTAGCTAATGAAGGTGGAGGAGAAGAGATATTCTTATTGGATAAATTGATCTGATTCTTAGTTTAGGATTCTCGTTAGTCTTATGAATCCTAGTTCTGAAAGAAATTAGAGTATTTCAAAGGGAATAATAAACTTTTAATAGCTGGAAAATCATCTGCAGCAAGGATTTTCTTTCTCACTTCTTGCACTGAAGTTGTAGCTCTGTGCGCTGGATCGTATGGGAATCGCTTGCTTAGAGTAGAAAATCTTGAAGAAGGGGGGTATAAGGCACAGCAAGGAGGAAGCTATTAAGATAGTTATTCAATGTTGTTCAAGGACTGATTAATGTAATCGTTAGTTGCTTCGAAACGCAGCTACTTCTGAATAACTTCTCGATGCTAGAGGAAGAATGGTAGAGATGAAGAACCGCTGTCATTCTTAAGAGAATAGTTTCTTATGTTCTTGTTTGATAATCCCATGACTCTAGAATTAGGTTGACTACCATTGGTTCGTTTAGTTCCAACAGAATTCGCTTTGGTCTTATCGCTGTCGGATTTGCTGGGTTCTTGCTTTTCGCCAGCTATAAATTTAACACGCTCTGTCTTGCTTTCGACTGCTGACATTTTATGGTCAGTAATAGGGTTTCTGGGTTCTTGTTGTTGAGGCTCAGATAAATATAGGGTTGAGTTACTTTATTTATTGAACTTAAATTGCTGACAGTATAGGATTTGTATTTTATTTTTAATATACCTCTTTCTTTGGGTTAAATAATCACATTCCTCACTGGATTCTCTAATGCCTCTGTTCGTATTGTCACTGCTTATTCTTATCATTGATCTCATGCCATTTCTTAATCATAGTTGATATCCTGTAGATTTGGGAGTTTTATATTAAATTCAATAAGAAGAAGTGGAAGACAATTCAATCAAAATTAGGGTTTTTTGGAAGAATTTTAATATTTCAGGGAATTCTACTATTGGCCGATTCATGGTAAGTCTTGATTGTGTTCTGAAAATTAAGCAATTAGCTAAGAAGAATCTGAATAATACTTGGTTATTTTTTGAATTTAAGATTTTTATTAAGAATAAGTTATTGAATAGTTCTCAACAAGTTACTAAATTTATTCATTTTTAAAAAGCTATTACAATTCTATCCTTTTCAGACTTTTGATTTTAAAAAGCCAATTACGGATTTGCGAGATCCAAGAATGCCTTAAAAAGCATTTAGATTACCTAGAGCGAAGCATCAAATAAATTCTGGATAAATCTACTCTTTATATTGGATATATTTCTAAATCTTCAAAGAATTGTTTAAATCAAATTAAGTGAGAATAAAAATAGAATTGTGTGACATAGACTATCCATTTTCATTGTGGACTTTATCTTGTTTAATCAAGAAATTTATAAAAAAAGTCTGTGTTCACTAGAGACAGAATTAAAAGGAGACAAAAATGGAGGAATTATTCATCCATTTCTCAGCGGGAAACCATAAAAATATTTAAAAATGGGAGGGAAACAGACATTCCAAGGTGGGGAGAGGAAGGGAAATCAATGGAGTTGCTGGGGAGAGTCTAACTCAAGGACTGCATGAGAAGCTAATTAAAATTAAAAAGACAGACTGATTGAGCGGCATTTTGCGGAGAAAATGATGGGGGGTTTGATTTGAGTGTGGAGAAATAAAAAATCATGGAGTTGGCGAAATAAACTCATTGAATATAGATAAATTCGAAGGCGACAAGAACAAGAAGGCACGCTCAAAGGAACACCAAACACAAGCTCTTTCTTCTCAGCATTTGACAAACAACATAATGCAAGCATAAATTGGAAGAACTAACGGTCTTAGGACTGTCTCTGATCAGACAAATAATCAGACACCCAATTCAAAAACACTGCAGACGCCCAGCAACTATCAACTCTCCCTCATAGACATATCCCAATCGCTCCAACAAGAAACAGAGGTAAACTAAAGAAATAAAAAAGAACACACAGAGAATACACACATAAACGAAGTTACTGCTTCAGAAATGATTGGGGAATAGATAAACAGCGATAAAGGGAAGGATTAGCTAGCTGCTATGTTGCACCTAGTCAAAGAGACTTGAAGATTGAACAAAAAGACACTTTAAATATTGTCAATTATGTTTAAAATATCTAACTAATCTGATTACTAAACAGCGCGGGAAGAGAAAGTACGAGGAGAATCAGCGGAAAATAGACGAATGGAGGGAGGATGCTAAAGTACACTTTGAGCTGAGCGATGAAGATGATGATATCGATCAGCAGAAGCTAAACGGAGATGGTAATTTATCTGATAATATCACCCTCCACATGGATCCTCAAGAGAAGCTCAAAGCACAGCAGTTGAAAGCATAGCAGCAGTCAATCGAAGCAGACAACACTCTAAATCGATTGTATAAACTTACAAGATTGCCATTTTATTTAGCTGATTAATCCAAATGCAAGCAGAAACTAAACAGTTAACAATATTTTATTTTAATTTGATATTTTAGACTAGAATGCTCCAAGGTGAATATGAATCAAAACACCAGCAGCATGAATAATCAGACTACAAAGGGTAACTCAAACACAGCTTAGAAGTTCCTTTAAGCTAAAATATCTTATCTTAACAATAAGCGCAAGTAAGTTGTTTCTTTATTTATCCTTTCTCTATTAGCAAAATATCTTTAAGATATCGCTTCTGTTTATTCATAATTCTCTGAGATACTTTAATCTTGGTTCATTTACTATTTGTTTACCCAAAGGAATGTATTTAAAGAGTATTAAGAAGAGAGCTCCTCAACATTGCCAATCCCAGTTGATCATTCTTCTGCTTCATCTATATCAGGTTCATCCAATTAGGGGGACATTTCAATCTTCGAAAGCATCCTCAAAGAAAACTCTGATAAAGCACAACGCTCAGCAAATGCGAAGAACATTGAGAACTAGCTTCTTCGGCTGACCTAGGCGATTCAAAGTCCTACTCTTCCTTAGGAAGGCACACTCGAAAACTATCTCTTCAAGAAATTCAAGATCAACAAGGATTCATTACTGCAGATATCTTCGCAGACAACTGGATTACAGGTACCTAAGCTAAAAGGCATTACGTTTGTTATGTTGAATATCTGTTTGTTTCTTGAAGCCAGGAGATTTCAGGAAGCTGAAGAAATACAAGATCAACCCAGCTGCAATGCCATTCTGCGGCAGTGATTTCGCTGAAGCTAAGAAAGCACTTGTCCCATAATATCATGCAATCTTCAGTGGATCTTCCAATCTGCATCATAGAGTATGCACATTCCTATATTTGGGTTATTATTACCAAAATCTAATCTTTTCTTTTGATATTTTGGATAATTACAGAACAGGAATGGATTGAGTAATAGTCGAACAACTGGTACTTTTGGCAAACCAAACAATCTCATTTAACTGCAGCCTAAGAATAAGAACATGAATAGTAGCAATAACAGCGAAGATGATCACAGCAATAACGGGCATACCATCAATTCTAAAACTAATCATAACAACAACAGCATTGACTACTAAACTTCACCTTAGCGCAATAATAAGCTCTCTCATCATGAAAG
>Ga0302286_10001775_pt1 | contig 15549 bp, 12 predicted proteins | sample III_Fen_E2_3_FD_198765 | JGI IMG/M metagenome (GOLD analysis project Ga0302286, IMG submission 198765) | Peat permafrost microbial communities from Stordalen Mire near Abisko, Sweden - III_Fen_E2_3 | ecosystem: Environmental > Terrestrial > Soil > Wetlands > Permafrost | place: Sweden: Abisko...
TCTCCTGGGCCATCTGAACAGAACGCTCTTTGAAGGCCGGATCATGAGTCCTACGAATGGACTTGAGATTCTCTGTCATACGGCTAACCTACCTGATTGTGGAGTCCGTCAGCAGGGGAACGGGTCAATACCTGTCCTGTGCCGGAAACGTGAAATTCTGGGCGATCGAGATGGGCACGAACGATGCCTGGGGCGGTTCCACCGCGAACTTGAACACGTACCTGAAGAACATGCAGAAGATCATCGATTCAGCGAAGGCGCGCGGGATCGTCCCCATCATCGCGCGCATTCCCGCGACCGACAGCACCAGGGCCAACTGGCAGATCAACCCGCTATTCCTGGATTCCCTGGACAGCCTCGTGGTCCGCAACGGCCTGCGGACCGGGCCGGATCTCTACGGCTGGTTCCATGGGCATCCCGAGGAGCTCAACGGCGACGGCGTGCATCCGAATATCGTCGGCGCAGCAAGCATCCAGCGTCTGTGGGCAAAGGCGGTTGCGCCGCTCTACTCCGATTCGTCTTCCGTGTCCGTGAGCCGCCGCGTGCCCGCTGCGGGCTTCTCCGTCTCCGTCCATGGAAGCGTCGTGCGGCTTTCCGGACTGCCCGGCGGGAACATGACCGCCTCGCTGTTTGCTGTCACAGGCGAACGACTGGAGACGCACGCTCTGCGCGGAACCTCCGGCTCTTTCGAATCCCGCCTCCCGCATGGAATTTACCTGCTGCAGCTCAACACCGAAGCCGGCTCTCAGCGCACAGCCATCCGCCTGTAGGCACAGGTACAGCAAGCTAGCGGCCCGCGCGCCAGGGATGCCGGCGGTAGCCCGGGACACCCGCCCTACACCGGCGTAGGGGCGAGGCATGCCTCGCCCTTGCAAATGGAATGGGCGGGGGCCCGGCAGGCAGCCCGGCCCCGCAAGGGGGGCGCCCATGGTGCTAGATTCGACCGATGTCCCCGGCACTGCACAGTCTGTCCCGACGGCTGGCGCTGCCGCTGCTCCTTCTGCTCTCCGTGCCTTGCGTCGCAGTGCCGGCAAGGATCCTGGACCTGCGCCGGACGAACCTGGCGCAGGGCGTCGAACTGCAGCACGGCTGGACGATGTACTGGAACCGCCTGTGGAGCCCGGACGACATTTCACGAAGCGCCATCGACACGGCACAGGGCATGGCGCTGGAGAGCGCGACGAGCTGGTACCACCGCAGCGTCGGCGGCAAGGCGCTGCCCGACACCGGCTTTGCCACCTATCGCCTGCACCTGCTGGTAGACACGGCGCGCGTGAAGCGCCTGGCGATCTCCACTCGGGAGGAGATCAGCGCCTATCGGGTGTGGGCCGACGGCAAGCCGGTGCTGGAAAACGGCACGGTAGGGACCAGTCGCGCCGCCGAGGTGCCGTCTTTGGCCTATGCGCAGGCGGAGTTTCCGGTGTCTTCGCCGCAGGTGGAGCTCGTCGTCCAGATCTCGAACTTCCACGCCCTCCACGGGGGCTTCAGCTCCCCATTTCTCTGCGCCAGCCCGGATTCGCTGAGCCACCGCTTCCGCCTCCTGCTCGTCGGCCAGGTGCTGTGCCTGGGCGTCATGCTCCTCTTCGCCTTCCAGTACCTGGCCGCCTTCGCCGCCAAGCCGTCCCAGAAGCCGTTCCTGGTCTTCGCCCTCTACTGCCTGGGATGGGCCGCCTTCGTCTTCTGCGAGAGCGGCGAACTGCGCATCGCGCCGCTGCTTTTCCCGACATTTTCTGTCACGGCGCTGCTGCGGTCCCAGATGCTGGCGCTGGCCGCGCTTCCCGTCCTGTGGTCGCTATTCTGCCGCCTGCTGCTTCCGCACCACATTTTCCGCTTTCTGACCTGGGCCAACGCGCTGGCCGGAACAGCATTCGCCACGCTGGTCCTGACGACACCGGCAAGGACCTTCCTGCTGGGATACGAACCCTTCGTGCTGCTGTCGCAGGCCTTCCGCCCGCTCATCCTGCTGGGCCTCGTCCAGTCCATCCGCCGCCGCGTTCCCGGTGCCGGAATCCTCACGGCAGGCTACCTCGCCCTGGCCATCGGCTCCCTCAACGACGCTTTGTACCTGGCGGGTGTCTTCCGAAGCACCTGCATCTCGGCCTACACCGTGACCTTGCTAATCCTCACCCAGGCGCTGGTGCTGGCGCGCCGCACCGCCGCCACCCACGCCGCCAACGAGACCCTGCTTGCGCAGGTGCGGGCCAAGAACGAGGAGCTGGAACGCCTGTCGCGCGTCAAGGACGACTTCCTGGCCAACACCTCCCACGAGCTGCGCACGCCGCTGCACGGCATCCTGGGCCTGGCCCAGGCGGTCCTGGCCGACGCGCGGCAGCCCCTGGCGCAGGGCGTCCGTGCCAACATCACCTCCATCGTGGCCAGCGCCCGGCGCCTGACGGGACTGGTCAACGAGATCCTCGACTTCTCCAAGCTCCGCCACCGCGATCTGGCGCTGTTCCCGGAACCGCTGCAGCTCGCGCCGCTGGTCGAGGAGGCCCTGGCGAGCCTGCGTCCCCAGGCGCTCCGCAAGGGCATCGAGCTCTCTCACAAGCTTTCCGACGGGCTTCCGCCGCTCTTGGCCGACCGTGATCGCGTGCTGCAGGTGCTGTTCAACCTGGTGGGCAACGCCGTCAAGTTCACCGACGCCGGATCGGTGCGGCTGGAGGCGTGCGTTCTGACAGATTTTGTCGAAATCCGCGTCGTCGACACCGGCGCGGGAATCGCCCCAGGCTTGCTGGAGAGCATCTTCGCGCCCTTCGAACAGGGAGGAGGCGAATCGCGCGGCGGTACGGGCCTGGGACTTTCCGTCAGCCGCAAGCTGGTGGAACTGCACGGCGGGACGCTCTCGGCCTCGTCACGGCTAGGCCAAGGCTCCGTCTTTGCCTTCACGCTGCCCCGACTTTCGGAGCCGGAACGATTCGAGTTTCCAGAAGCGCACGCCGAACCTCCGCCCCTGGCCGTGGCAGATCTCCCAGCAGAGGAAGAGGTGGCAGAGCTCTCCGGCGAAGCCTTCGATGCCTGGGTGCTGGCCATCGACGACGAGCCGGTGAACCTCCAGATCGTGCGCGGCTTCTTGGAGCCGCAGGGGATCGGCGTGGTGGTCCTTCCGAATGGGCGCGAGGCGATGGCGAAGATCGAGTCCTTCCATCCTGCGGCGGTGCTGCTGGACGTCATGATGCCGGGCCTCGACGGCTACGCCGTGTGCGCCGAGATCCGCGCGCGGCATTCCATCTCTGAATTGCCCGTCCTGTTCCTGTCGGCGCGCAGTCGCCTGGAGGATGTGGTGCGGGGTTTTGCTGCGGGAGGCAACGACTACCTGCTCAAGCCCTTCCTGCGCGAGGAGATGCTTGCCCGCGTGAAGGTCCAGATGCGTCAGCGGGAAGCCTATCGGGCGCTGCAGGAAATGCGGCAGCTCAAGCTGGATCTGGCCGAGGCGGTGCAGGAACGTTTCCAGCTGGAAATGATGCAAGGTCGCTTGCTCTCTCTGTTCCACACCCTAGAGGAGCCCATCCTGGTGGTGGACGAGTCCCGCATCGTGCGTCTTGCCAACCGTGCCACGGCGCGCCTGCTGGGACGTTCCTCCGAAGAGCTGATGGAATGTCCAGTGTCCGAGGTGCTGGGAAAGAACCTGCCAGATGAGCTGGCCAACGAGTTCCAATTGGACATCATCCCCTCGACCGATGGCGTTCCGCTTCGTCTCGCGGTGCGAGGGACGTTTTTCCTGGCTGACGGGGAACGCTTGCTTGCGCTGCGCTTGGATGCCATCGGGAATCCGCCTTCGGAGCGAAGCGTCTTGAATCTCGTCTTGCAGGAATTGGCCAAGAACGAAGAAAAGATGATCCGCGCCAAAGAGATGATCGATTCTGCAGGAACGGAAATGTCGATATCTTCGCTTTCAGAACTGCCCCATTTGCAAGAGATTCTTTCTCAGGTGCGCGAATTGGCAAAAGCCCCAGTTGATGAATTCGATGCTTTGACATTTGCTTGCGAAATCATGAACGATAGCGTCAGTTTATGGATTCAAGCGACAGGCAGCACCAAAGTCGAGCTTGCTGAAAAATCTGGACTTTGGAAAGTTCACATGGACCAGAATGGCTGGCGGCGTGCCGTGACCATGGATAAGTATCTGGATCTAAAAAAGATTCCCCGTTTGCCCAAATGGAAAGCCATCCTCAAGACGGCTCAATACGTCTGCGACCACGCCAAAGGCTTTCCGGCAACGGCGGAATTGCAGACCAAAGTGGCCAAAGCCAAGGCCTTCTGGGGAGTCTGATACTTACAGGACACCGGAAATTTCGCAGCAATCAAGGTTTTTTCGGTTTTTTACGTGAATTGCCTGCGACAAAGACGCGTCGACAAGGGATCTTTAACACTCCTTCTCCATCCCAGGGGAAAAGCCTTTAGGCCCCTCTGCTGGAACGCCTCCCTTTGCCTTGAGGAATCGCTACCCATGTCCCTGATACGCCGAATTGGCCTGTTTGTCTTTTTGCTGCTGCTAGCGGCCACAAATACCATCGCCGGAACGTGCAATGGAGCGGACTGCCCTGATACCCTAGAAATTCATGTCATCGGACCACGGGGGAAACCTTATCCACGTGCGATCGTTGCAATCAACGCCACGACACGTGGATCAGGCGGGGCCGTCACCCAAGAAGCCAGAACAAATAGCCAAGGAATCGCACTTTTTACAAGTTCGCAATTTTCTAATTTTGGATCCACTGCTTTGCCTATCGAATATATAAGCTCGATATCAGTTTTCGATTCTACGGCAGCCGTAAATCGTTCCAAAATCAAGGATTCAGCATCTGAAATTTCATCAGTTACCGCTGTGGATATGTTTAGCCAAACCAATGAAATTCAGAGCTCCAGCAGGTATGTCCGAACCTTCAAGGTCGACTACGACTGGCTGCCCTCGACCAACGCCGCCGATTCCGGCTTCACCATCGTCCCCGGCGTCCCCTATCAGATTGTCTACGATCCCCCTGGAGACATGAGCTCGGCCTCCCTGACCAACAGTTCCGCCGTCCAGACCTCCGTGACCACATCCTTCGGCGTCAATGCCGGCGCGTCCTTGAGCTTCGGCTACGAGTGGGAAGCCCCCTTCGGCATCTCCAGCGGTGACATCTCCGTCACCGCCAGCGTCAAGTACGCCCACAACAAGGACAACAACTTCACCGCCACCATCTCAAACTCCCAGACCCTGAGCACCTCGGCTTTGGCCGATGCCTCCATCGTCGGGCCGGGACGCGGGGATCTCTTCGTGTGCCCCTCGCTCAAGATCAAGTGGCACCTGTATCGCGCCCTGGCTGATGTCGGCGACAGTTGCGCCTACAAGGACGGCTACGTCTACAAGCTCTTCTACACGCCGGTGGAGGATCCCCAGAACACCCAGCTCATGGTCACCGCCTCGCAACTGAAGGACATCGTGAAGGACACGGCGGCGCTGCGAAAGATCCTGGCCACCTCGGCCGTCGATCCGGCCACCCACCGCATCCGCTCTTCGCTCTTGGACGGCGACGGCAATCCCATCGGCAGCCGCCTAGCGGCGGTGGATCAGACGGCGCTCCTGCTCGCCGGCGGCGGAGCGGCGCTGGCGCGCAGCTACGACAGCACGGTGTCGCAACAGGTGACCGTGACCAGCGACCTCGACGTGGGCATGGAGGCCGCAGCCAAGGTCTCGGCAGGAGGCGCCTACATCGCCACCAAGCTCTCGGTGGACGTCACCGTGGGCAGCGCAAACTCGGGCACCCAGAGCTTCTCGCGATCGATCTCCCAGACCTTGCAGGACGCCAACAGCTGGGATGTGATCCGCTACCGCACCTATCTGGACCGCGCCTTCGGAGTGTACGTGTACCAGGTGGATTCCGCCCAGAGCTGGACCTCGTTCCCCTACGAGGCAGGCTATTCCAAGCCCTCCGTGGCCATGAAGGTCAGCTCCGACCACGACACCCTGTTCGTGGAAAAGGGCGCCCTCGCAAGCTTCAAGCTCTCGGTGCGGAACGCCAACCGCGTGGACGCCTCGATGCTCGACACCATCAAGGACATCGCCGTCAGCGCCATCAAGACCTCCGGCACCGACGTGAGCATCGATCCCGTCGAGGTGACGGCCCCGCGCGACAGCATCCGTCTGGTGAACGTGACCGTCAGCGCCCCCGACACCGGCACTTATCCGCTAGAAATCAAGCTCTCGGGCACCTTGGGGCAGGGCACCTCCTCGGAACAGACCATCCCGGTGACGCAGACCATCCCGCTGGTCGTGAAGGTGGGAAGCACCAGCACCGGCATCGCCACCGCCCGCCTATCGCAAACGGCAAGCCTCATGAACCTGGGACGGCAGTTGCGGATCGTCAGCCCCAACGGTTCGGCCTGGACCCTGCAGACCCGCGACCTCGGCGGCCGCCTGCTGCAGACCCGCACCGGAACCGGCACGCAGAATATTGACCTGCCAAGTTCCCAGGGCATCCTGCTGCAGACCTTGGACATCGGCGGCACCCAGATCCGCGCGCTGTCTTCCTCGCTGCGCTGAGATTCGAAGCGCGTTCCTATGAATGTCCCCGCCACCTTTGGTGCGCGGGGATTTTTCATGTCCTTCCTACAGCCGAAAAACAGCCCGCAACGCCAGCACGCCAACCGCCACGAGGGCGATGGCCGCCAAGGCCGCACCGGCAAGTCGCATCCTCTGGCGGCGCAGTCTCGATGCCGCCTTGGGAATCTTGACGATCCGGGTAGTCGAGGCCCCCTGACCATCGGGCCGGGGCGTCTGCGGAAAACCAAGTTCCGTGCGCAGGTGCTCGGCCGGGTCGAGAATGCCAGATTCTGCCAAAAAGACGCGCAGTTGCCGCACCACTTCGGCCATGTCGGGGCGCTTCTCGGGATCGCGGGCATGCATGACGCGCACCAGCCGCGAGAGTTCCTTGGGGCAGTCGGGAACCGCGCGGCAGAGCTCGGGCGCCTCTTGGCTCACGATCTTCCACATGAGGGCATGAGTCTGCTCGGCCTCGAAGGGATGATGCCCCGAGATGGCGAGGTGCAAAACGCCCGCCAAGGCAAAGACGTCGGCCTTGCCCGAAAGGACTTTGCCCTCGATCTGCTCCGGGGCCATGAACTGGGGCGATCCCATGGCGGTGCCGGTCTGGGTGCGCGAGACCTCGCCCTGCAGACGGGCGATGCCGAAGTCGGCCACTTTCACCACGCCTTCGCGCGAAAGCAGCAGGTTGTCGGGCTTGACGTCGCGATGCACCACACCGGCCTCGTGCGCGGCGCGTAGGCCCTCGGCCGCCTGCACGGCCACGCAAGCCGCCACCGTCGGCGAAAGTCTCCCCCCCACCTTGGAGAGAACCTTTTCGAGGCTACCGCGATCCAGAAATTCCATCACCAGAAATTCTTGACCGTCTTGGCTTCCGAGATCGAAGACCTGCACCACATGGGGGTTTCCCAGTCGCGCCACCGTGGTGGCCTCCTGGTGGAAGCGGCGGATCCAATCGTCCTTCACGGCAAGCATAGATCGGATGACCTTTAGGGCCACACAGCGGTGCAAGGCCGGGTCCTCGGCCAGATGGACCTGCGCCATGCCGCCTTCGCCGAGCAGTCCAAGGATCTTGTAACGTCCGAATCGGGCCTCTGCCATGAGCCAAGTCTACCATGTTGATCGATGCGACTCCAGGAAAAAACACGTCGCAACATTGCATCGGCGTAACTTCGCCGGCCTCCCATACGTCTTAACTGAGAACCCAAATCATCGGAGGATCTCATGAAGCCAGTGCATGTCGATACCGAACACTTCCCCCAGGACGTCCTGCTTTCCAAGGAGCCCGTGGCGGTAGATTTCTTTGCCACTTGGTGCGGCCCCTGCAAGGCGCTTTCGCCGGTGCTGGAGACGCTTTCGGAGCGCTACCAGGGCAAAGTGAAGATCGCCAAGGTGGACGTCGACCAGGAGCCCGACTTGGCCGGGCGCTTCCGCATCCGCGGCGTCCCCACCATGATTTTCTTCAAAGACGGCAAGGTGGTGGATCAAGTGGTGGGCCTTTTGCCTCCCGCAGACCTGGACGCCAAGTTCGCGGCCTTGTCGGAGGGCTGACCCGAGCTATCCTTCCGTCCATGCCTAAGATCCACACCGCCCTGCTGTTGGACCGCGCCGCCGAAAGCGCGCTGGTGCTTCAAGCGCAGCAGGGCGACTTCGAGGCCTTCGACCAGCTGGTGCGCCACTGCGAGCGCCGTGTCTTCACGGTAGCGCTGCGGCTCCTGGGAAACCGGGAAGATGCCGAAAATGCCGTGCAGACGGCCTTTCTCAAGGCGTTGGAAGCGTTGGATGGCTTTCGCGGCGAATCGTCCTTCTGCTCCTGGGTAGCGCGCATCGCTAGCCGCGTAGGACTCGATCTGCTGCGCTCCCGCAAGCGCCACGAAGGGGCCTCGCTCGACGAACTTTCTGGAGACGAGGATGACGAAGGCAACATCCCTCGCCCCTGGCTTCTGGTGGACTGGCGGGAAGATCCTTCGCGCTCCGTCGAGCGACAGGAATTGCACAATATTCTGTCGCAGGCTCTGGACAAACTCTCGCCAAACCTGCGGGCAATCTTCGTGCTGCGCGACGTGCAGGGGCTTTCTACCGAGGAAGCCGCCACGGAGCTCGGCATCACGGCGGGAAATGCCAAGGTGCGCTTGCTACGGGCTCGGCTACGGCTGCGCGAGATCCTCACCGAGGTCTTTGGAAGCGAAGACCAGGCGCGGGATCACCTGCGGATCATCGGAGATGGGGGCCTGGCCGCGGCCCCCGCAGCACGCGAGGAGGACGCATGAGCCACGACGCATCGCACGAGTGCCAAGAACTGCTGCAAGGGCTGGCCGATCACCTCGACGGCGAGACCCAGAGCCGCATGTGCCAGGAGCTGCGCCGCCACATGGATGGCTGCCCCAATTGCCGCCTGGTGGTGGACACGGCCCAGCGCACCGTCCAACTCTTCCGCGGCGAGGAGCCTATTGAACTTTCGCAAGACTTCCACCTGCGCCTGCACGCAAGCCTGAGGGATGCCTGGAAACGCAAGTTCGCGAAGTGAGGCAGCGCTCGCTTAGGTACATTGGCAGCTTCTGATGATCCGGTTCCGCACCATTGCCCTTCTCGGGGCCTTTCTTTCCGCCTTGGCCGCCGCCGCGCCGCTAGCCGTTTCCGATTCGGCGCGGGACTCCTCTGCCCTGCGCCCCTCCCTTTCCGTCGCAGCACCGCCGATCCTTCCCGATTCCGCTTTGGATACGGCCATCCTGCGCCTGCCGCACTCCTTTCCTTCCGACAGCGGGCCGGTCCTTCACGACTCCCCGACACCGCTGGTCGCCGCCGGCGCCTCGCTGGCGCTTCCCGGCCTCGGACAGATTTTGTGCGGCCATCCCGTCAAGGGCGGCGTGGCCATGGGCTTGAACGCCATCCTCTACGGCACGGCAGGCTACAGCCAGCTCTTCAACATTCCCAAGCAGCGAGACCGCCAGGCCATATCGAACGCCATTGAAGCCGATTTTCGTCGCCAACTGGCGGCCTTGCCCACCGACTCCATCGCCCTGGCGGCCCTAGGGGGCGACACCATGAAAGCTCGCTTGATCGGCCGCCGCAATGGCGCCGCCGACAGCGCCTACAAGAACCGCGAGCGGGTGCAGACAAATATCGACAACCGCAACATCATGATCTCCTGGGCCATCGGCCTACACGCCTGGGCGGTGTTCGACGCCTTTGACGCGGCCTACCACGACCGGCATCCCATCCAAGGGGGACGCGACGCCGTCACGGCCGGACTTTGGGCCGCTTTCGTGCCCGGCGCCGGACAGCTCTACAACGAGCGTTTCGGCAAGGCCGCCATGCTCTGGATGGCCATCGGAGGCTGTGTCACCAGCATAGAAACCCACCAGAGCACGCTGGAATTCTACCAGAACGAATACGACCTAGCGATGGCTGACGGGCGCACCACCAACCAAAGCCAGATCACCACCCAGGAGAACTTCTACCGCAAGCGGCGCAACCAGTACTACTGGGGCCTGGGGATGCTCTACATCTACCAGATCATCGACGCCGTGGTGGATGCCCGCCTGGACGAGCTCAAGAAGCCTTTCCGGCTCACGCTGGAGCCGCACCCGGACGGTCCCGGGCTTTTGGCCTCCCTCTCCTTCTGAGCTCTTAGGTCAGCGGCGTGACAAAACTCGCCACCAGCCGCTTGGTCTGAGTGCCGAACTGCACGTCCAGGCGCGCCGAGGTGCCGGTGCCATGCACCCCCATCACCTTGCCGATGCCGAACGTGGCGTGCTTGACCTTCATGCCCTTCTGGTAGACGCTGCCGGCAGCTTGATTCTCGCCCTCGTAGTCGGGCATGTCAGAAGGCTTGGGCGCAGGACGGCGCGAGGCCAGCGACATCTGGTAGGCGGCTGGACGCGGTGTTCCGAAGGCCGGACGCTTGTAGCCAGGGTGCCCCTGGAAGCGGTTGGGCGAGCCGTCCTGCCCCAGCGCCGCGTTGCCGTCGTGCTCCAGCACCGACGCGTCCACCTCGTCCAAGAAACGCGAGCCCACGCAGGCTTCGCGCATGCCGAAGCGCAACCGCTGGCGGCACTCGAAGAGATGGAGCTTGCGACGCGCGCGCGTCACGCCCACGTAGAAGAGCCGTCGCTCCTCCTCAATGGCATCATCGGAAGCTTCCTGGCGTCCCATCGGGAAGAGGCCTTCCTCACAGCCGGCGATGCAGACCTCGTCGAACTCCAGTCCCTTGGAGGTGTGGAGCGTCATCAGCACCGCAGCCTTGTCGCCTTCCAACTGCTTGCCGTCAGAATCTGTCACCAAGGCGACTTCTTCCAAAAAGCCCGCCAGGCCCCCTTCGGGCACCCGCTCGCTGTAGTCGCTGCAGGCCGAGACCAGTTCGCGCAAGTTGTTCAGGCGCTCCGCGGACTCGTCGGTGTCTTCCTTCTCGTAGGCGTCTTCCATGCCCGATTCCACGATCACGCGCTCGCACAGCTCCTCGAGTGGCGTCTCGCCCGAAGCCAAAGCCTCCTGCCAGCCGCGCACGGTATTGCCCATGGCTGTCACCTTGGCGGCTCCGCGCACCTCCGGCGGAGGCGGCGCGCACAGGGCCTGCACCAGATCGCCACCGAAGTGCGAGTTGGCCAGAGCCCGGTAGGCTTCCAGGGTTTTCTCGCCGATGCCGCGGCGCGGCGCCGTGACAGCGCGCTCCAGGGCCATCATGTCGCGAGGGTTCACCAAAAGGCGCAGCCACGAGAGCGCGTCCTTCACCTCGGCGCGGTCGTAGAAACGCACGCCGCCCACCATCACGTAGGGGACGCCTTCGCGGCGCAACGCCTCTTCAATGGTGCGCGATTGGCTATTGGTGCGGTAGAAGACAGCCGCGCTGCGGCCCTTCCCGAGGGCGCTTTGACAGATTCTGGCGCAACGCCGCGACTCCATCTGCTCGTCCTCCTCGTGGTGGACGGTGATGAGGTCGCCGGCAGGAGCGTCGGTGCGCAGGGTCTTCTCCTTGCGCATCTTGTTCTTGGCGATGACGCTGGAGGCGGCCTTCAGGATGTTCGCGGTGGAGCGGTAGTTCTGCTCGAGCTTCACCACGTGGGCGCCCGGGTAGTCCTTCTCGAAGTCGAGGATGTTCTTGAGGTCAGCGCCGCGCCAGGAGTAGATGGACTGGTCGTCGTCGCCCACCACCATGATGTTGCCGTGGCCGGCCAACTGCTTCACCAGCCGGTACTGGACCGGGTTGGTGTCCTGGTACTCGTCGATGAGGATGTAGCCGAAGCGCTTCTGCCAGTACTCGCGCCGCTCGGGATGCTTGCGCAGAAGCTCCAGGGCATTGAGGAGCAGGTCGTCGAAGTCCATGGCGTTCTGTTCCAGAAGACGCCGGCGATAGCGCTCAAAGACGCGGGCTGCGGTCTGCTTGGTGGAGTCCGGCGACTTGGCCAAATCCTCGGGCGACTCGTCGGCGTTCTTGGCGGCGCCGATGATCCGGCGCAGCGGATCCGAGGTATTGGCCTTGATCCCGAGCTCGGCGCAGACGTCGTTGATGACCTTCTTCTGGTCAGAGTCGTCGTAGATGGTGAAGCCGTCGCGATAGCCGAGCAAAGCGGCGTCGCGGCGCAGGATGCGGGCACAGATGCCGTGAAAGGTGCCCATCCACTCAGGGGCTTCGCCGCCCATGAGTTTCTCGGCGCGCTCGCGCATCTCTTTGGCGGCCTTGTTGGTGAAGGTCAAGGCCACGATCTGCCAGGGCTTCCAGCCCATGTTCGCCACTAGCCAGGCGATTTTCCAGGTGAGTACACGCGTCTTGCCCGAACCAGCGCCCGCGAGGATCAACTGGGGGCGATTGCACACGAGCACGGCTTCGGCTTGTTCAGGATTGAGTTCAGCGCGAACGCGCTCTTCGGTCAGCATGGGAAAGGCCAAGATAGAAACCCGCCCCGGCGATCCGTCAGATTCTGTCTCAACGTCACAGGACAAAAGCCGCCACCACTATGCGGGAAACAGGCATGGCGTCAGCGAAGCCAAAAAACAAAAAGCCTCGGGACAATGCCCGAGGCTTCAAGTGCCACCTCCCAGAATTGAACTGGGGACACATGGATTTTCAGTCCATTGCTCTACCAACTGAGCTAAAGTGGCTTATCCCTCAAAAAGGACTCAGGCTCCTTCAGCATCCTTCTGGCGCTTGACTTCCTGAATCTGGACCCGGATGTCCTGCGCAAGATTCTTGATGTCCTGCAAGAGTTTGCGCGAACGCGTTCCAGCGACCTGGTTCCCCTTGACTTCAAACTTCTCGTACTCTGCCTTCAGACTGTCCAGAAGATTCTGCAGTTCGGCGATTCGGGCAAGACTCATGGCGAAGAAACCTCTCGCAAAGGAATGCTCTCTAGACAAGACTCCACTATGGGAGGACGGAAGCTGGCTGAATAGGACTCGAACCTATGACCGGGCGGTTAACAGCCGCCTGCTCTACCAACTGAGCTATCAGCCACCGAGGGAGAGAATAATACGCGGTTTTCGAGACGATGTCAAGTACCTTTTCCATTAGCGCTCCGACCATCATCTCGGAGAGAACGCGGACGTCCAGAAAGGCGTTGACGAACGGGGGACTTTTTCTAAGTTGCTCCCTTTCTGTATCCGATCTCTTTGAGGAAGAATCGCATGTATTCCATCATCCAAACCAAAGGTTTTCAAAACAAGGTCTCGTTGGGAGAAGTGCTTCGGCTGCCCACCATCGAGGCTGCGATCGGTTCCACCGTCGCTTTCGAAAACATCCTGCTGTTCGCTGACGGCGAAACTGCCGTCGTAGGCCAGCCCGAAGTTGCCGGCGCCAAGGTCGAAGCCGAAGTGCTTTGCCACGGCAAGGGCGACAAGGTGCTCGTGTTTCGCCGCAAGCGCCGTAAGGGCATGCGTCGTCTGAACGGACACCGCCAGCCCTTCACGGAAGTGGTCATCACCCGCTTTGCCGTGGGCTCCGTCGACCAGAGCGCTCCTGGCGCCTCTGTCGAAGCCGCCCGCCGCCGTGCGAAGGCCTACGAGGCACGCGTGGCTTCCGGCACCACACCGCGTGTGACTCGCAAGGAAAAGATCGCCCTGGCCCTGGCCGCCAAGGCCTAAGAAAGGGAAATCAGCAAATGGCTCACAAAAAAGGTCTCGGCTCGACCTCTAACGGTCGTGATTCCAACCCGCAATACCGCGGCGTCAAGAAATTTGGCGGCGAAAAGGTTATCGCGGGCAACATCATCATCCGCCAGCTGGGTACCCATTTCCATCCTGGTCGCAATGTCGGTCTTGGCAAGGATTACACCATCTTTGCTTTGACGGACGGTGTCGTCAAGTTCGAGCGCGTGGATCGCCAGCGCCAGAAGGTTTCGGTCGTTCCCGTTACGGCGGAGTGACCCTGTGAGGGCCTCGTGCCTTCGCATCATTGCAGCTAAGCTTCCAAGGCTCCTTGTAGCCATGGGAGCTTTTTTGTTTTTTGACGGCTGTTCCTCCACCACCGCCCCCGATGCCTTCAGTTCGGATCGCAACGTCACAGGGTTGGATGTACCAGTCCTGGACACCGCCCGCATGAAGTCGCTTCCCGATTCGCTGTCAGGATGGCAACTGACTTGGAGCTCCCCGCTCACGACGGACAATTGGACCCAGACCTTTATCTTCTGGTCGGACACCTTGACGACCGATCAAAAGAATGCCCTCGCCAACGGTTCCTGGACTCCGCCTGCGGGCTTTCCCAGCTACAGCGTCGTGCCCGCCCAAGGGCTTTCCTTGGACCTGCCGACGCGGGCCTTCACTGGAACCAACTGTCCCAACGGTTGCCGTGGCACCAAGGCCCCCATCGACAAAGCCTTCCTTTTTACCGCCTGGGCCCAGTACAGCGCAGACAATGTCGGCGAACCCGTCCGCTTTCGACTGTTCCTGGGCGACGAATATCCCCCCGAACTGATGGTCCCACGGCGCACCATCGGCTCCGATTCGGCGGTCTTTGCCTGGGATTCCGTCTTCGATCAGACCAGCCGCTTCGTCACCCACCAGTTTGGCCAGCTGAGCTCCCTCAAATGGAAGCTTTGGCGCGGCATGTACCAGATCGACAGCGCCTTGGTGAAAATGCAGATTCTCCCTTCCACGGCTGGCGAGATTCGCTGCACTGCCCTGTCGACACCCCGCGGCAGCGACAATTCGGATTGGACCAGCAGCGTCAACGACAGTTCCCTCATCAACACCGCCACCACGCATCTCACCATCCTCGGATTGCGCCCGTATTCGTCTTATACCTTGGTGCTGAGCTTTACCGACCGCTCCGGCCAGACCTCCACCACCACGTCCTTGTTCTTCACGACGCGGGATTCGCTGCCCCCCACCGGAGTCTCCATCCTCAAGGACAGCATCCTGCTGCCCACTAGCGCAGCAGTTTTCTTTCAGCCGGCAACCGACAGCTTCGATGCCAACGGCAATGCCGTCACCGCTCAACCCAATTACCACATTGCCTCCATGGTGGCCATTCTCAATGGCCGCCGCACCGATTCCTTGGCACTTTCCGATTCGAGCTTCATGGCCGGATCGGCGAGCAGCTCTGGCAACTGGAACTGGGACGGCTCCCGCTGGGCCTGGATCTGGCCAACCCTGGATCCCGGCAGCACCGACACCGTGACCTTTGAAGTCACCGATAAGTCGGGGAACGTGCAGGCTACAGCCACGGCAGCGCACATCATCAACATGACGAAGGATTCTTCAGTACAAAAGCTGTCCTGCCCCACCGGCTACACGGCAGTGGGAAGCGGTTGGACACGCACATCCAAGGGCGATACCGTGCGGCTTTCGGCCTACTGCATGGAGACCTACCCCCATGCCAACGCCTCCGGTACGCCCCGAACCGATGTGACCTTCGATCAAGCCAAAGCAGTCTGCGTAGCCGACGGCGGCAGCCTTTGCTCAGAGTGGGAATGGCAGCACGCCTGCGAAGGTGTCGGCGATTCCACCGCTCTTCAATATGGCGTACTCGGCCTTTCGGGCAGTTCCCACAGCGATACGGTGACTCTTCTCAAAAGCACCTGCGGCCTCCTTTC
>Ga0302286_10001777_pt1 | contig 15542 bp, 5 predicted proteins | sample III_Fen_E2_3_FD_198765 | JGI IMG/M metagenome (GOLD analysis project Ga0302286, IMG submission 198765) | Peat permafrost microbial communities from Stordalen Mire near Abisko, Sweden - III_Fen_E2_3 | ecosystem: Environmental > Terrestrial > Soil > Wetlands > Permafrost | place: Sweden: Abisko...
ATGACGTTGTTTCTAAATAGGTTACTACCATCCCAACGTTGAAATCTACTTTTCCTAAACGTTTATTAAACGACATACCCAAGTCAAATCCATTGCGTTGGTCTGCGTTATAGTTAACAAAAGGAAGGAAGTTCGTAGAACCGGACACCATATAATTCGGGAATATGCTCGAAGCCTGAATCGGTATGCCCTCTAATTTATTATAAAAATAGGAAGCATTGATCTGAATCGCATTCTTGAAAAGAGAAGCTTCAAGTCCAAAATTTATGTCCTTTCTTTTCTCAAATCCCAGATTCAGATTAACATTACGTGTAACAATCGTCGATCTGAGTTGACGGCCTTCTTGCCATGAATAGTAATCACCCTGGTCGGAGTAAACACTTTTAGGCAAATAGTAACCCGCATTAGTAAGACCATCAAAATCCAGATCAGTATTCAGTATACCGTAAGAGGCTGTTAATTTCAGGTCATTTACAATATCAGATTTGGCTAAAAAATCCTCATTGGTAATTCTCCAGCCTATTGAAACTGTCGGAGAAAAAGCATCGCGATTACCTGTTGCAAGCCTTGATGAATGTACAACATTTCCGGTGAAATCTGCATAATATTTCTGCTTATAATTATAATTGGCCTGAAGTCCTAAGTTTGCATTTGCTAATGCATGATAGACTCCCGATTCAGCCAATGTGTAACCATGAGCAAGTATTAAGGCAGACACATTATGGACCCCGTTGAATGTGTTATTATATTTCAAGGCCCCTGAGAAAAACATAGTTTGGCGTTGATACGAATTATAAAGATTTGGAGTATAGGAAGCATTATCTGCACCAATTTTCGTCAAAGTCTTAATCGTATCGTTACCCCCCGTAGTATTCCACTTAGGAGAATAAACTGCATAGCTATTATCACCACTAATATTATTGTACGAAGTGTTATAGTCAATACCAAATTGAGTATCAAATGATAATCCCTTTAATACGGAAGCCAGATTAAAATTTAATGAAACATCAAACTGATATTTTCGTGTAGTTGCCTGAACTAAACCTCTTGTATATGCATCTGCAAAAGCATTTGTTGTTTGATTCGAAGTACCACCTAATAAATACTGTCCATCGATCAGGAAACTACTACCTCCCGGTAAAGTTTGTGAGGCTGCATCAGCTCCCTGCAAATAACCAACAGGAATTAGAGGTGTCAGGACATTTGGTCGTAAAGTAGCAGCTGTCGACCAAAAAGTATTTGTATTTACCCGGTTCGAACCATCTGAGTTTGCAGTAGTATTATTCACTGAATTGTTATCATAAAAAGTAATACTCGTGTTAACTTTACTGGTAATCATGTCACTCAATTTAAGATCAAGATTACCTCTTACATTAAAACGATTTTCACCTTCCTTTTTCCCACTCCCAAAATTCAGCAGCGTATTCGTGTTATAATTTCCTACGTTTACATAAAAACGTGCTCTCTCATTACCACCGGAATATTCAGTTGTTACTTCTGAACGACTTGAGTACTTTTTAAGATTGTCTGATGAATAAAAATTTAAATTTGGATAACGAATTGGATTATTGCCTGATGCAGACGCTGCAATATCACTTTGAGAATACATACCGGAAGGTGCAACCCCGTTATTGTCATTCGTCAAAGCTTCATTATAGAGCGTCATATAATCCGCCGACCCTAAATATTGGGCATAACGTTTAGGAACCATAATACCTGTGTTAACACGTACTTTAAACTTGTTTTCATTTGCTACACCACGTTTGGTCGTGATTGATACAACACCTTTTGAGGCACGGCTTCCGTATAATGCAACAGCTGCTGCACTTTTCAATACGGTTATCTGGTCTATCTCCGATGGAACAACATTGTATTCATCACGTGGAATCCCATCAACCAAAACCAATTTAGAATTCATGCCCCAGGTATTACCGGTGTAACCGGGAATAAAACTAGACAGATTATCCAAACTAGAGGTAGTATAATTTTTCTCAATCATATCAGCCACATTCAAGGTTGAAACACCTCCGAGTAAGTCCGCTTTATTGACCTGATTAAAGGCTACCTGTACCAGATCCGATTTAATTGAAAGTAGTATTATTTTTGTTAATCCGGCTTTTACCTCGATAAAACTGGTTTTATATCCAGTTGCCTTAACAGACAATAAACTCTTTGCAGAAGCAGATATAGTAAACTCACCTGTTTCGTTGGAAATGGCACTTGTGTTATCTTTCTCGCTAATGATTATCGCTCCGGGGACATGATTCCCCTGAGCATCAACCACAATTGCCGACACGTTTATCGTGTTATCTTGCGCACTTATTTCCTGTGAGAAAAAAGTAAATATAGCGCATATAAAAAATATTATTTTAATATATTTCATCGTTGTTGTTTTTTTTTCGATTATATATTTACAATTACCAACCCGGATTTTGTGGAAAATCAAGATACAAACTTGCATCCAACCGTTTCAATGGGAGCCAGTAATGCTTTTCTGAAAAGAACCTTTCCCAAACAACGACTTCCTTTATATTGTTAATTTTATTATTCTGGGGAACAGTTTTATCTAAGAAGAGATTTGTTGGGTTAACATCATCCGTCTCTTTAATATCGCGGTCAAAAGTAATTCCGGTTTTTACAGTATACGGATATTTAGCCAATAAGTGCCAGCGACGCAAATCCGTAAACCTTTTTCCTTCATACGCCAATTCTACTGCACGCTCCCGTCTTAATTCCCCCATGAAAGTTTCAACAGAACCTAAAAATTTGGCATTAACACCCGGCATTGGAGTACCATTGGGCAGTAATACCCGATTACGAACTTTATTGATCGCATAAACAGCATCCTTCGGAAAAGTGGTAGAAGGAGTATTAACATTTCCATAGCCATTAGCAACTGCCTCTGAATACATCAGATAAACATCAGCCAAACGTATCCACGCAATGTGAACCGTATGTGCATTATATGCATTATCGTACTTATTAAACCCGATTGGATCCCATCGCTGCATCAAATAACCTGTCATGCTCCCTGTAGCCGATGGTACGCGATAGTTTCCACCATTGTAAAGATTCGCATAAACATAAGGCTTAGCAGCAGCAGCAGTACTCAATATTTCTTTTTGTGTATCAAAACCAAAAGTTATATAAAACCGTGGATCTCTGTTTTTCCATGGGTAATGTGTATCATAACCTGAAGTAGGATCATCAACATCTGCTTTGCTAACAGAATTAATCGGTAAACCATTAGCCATGCCAAAATAGTTTACATAATTTGCAGTCGGATATTGCGACCAACTTCTACCCTGTAAAATTTGTGCACAAAGATATTCTTTATCTGTCGACTGTCCGGTACCACCCCAGTTAGGACCCCTGAAAATAGCTTCAGGATAGGATACTCCATTAACAATAGCAGTACCCGGCATTCTTCCTCCCGCACCATTCAAATGATAATTATCAGGATAATTACTCCAGGGAATCAATCGATAACGGCATACTCCGCTGGGATCTTCTTCTTTACAATTTGCCAATAAAAGTCCAAAAGCATCGGCTGCTTTTTTACAATACTCCTTATTGTATTCTTCTGCTCCTCCTGAAGACATATTCATCAACGGACTTCCGGCATACAAATAATTCTGTCCCAGATAAGCCATGGCCATCCATTTATTGATACGAAGTTCATTCTTACCCAAAGTCGTTTGACCGGCAATTGTTTTATCCCAGTCGTCCGGCAATAAATCGTAAGCTTTTTGGAAATCCTTAGCAAGTGAATCGGCACATGCCTGATAAGTCAGCCGTTTTAAAGTTAACTGCTGGTCAGCAGGAAGCACTTTAGATATATAAGGTAATCCTCCCCAAAGACTAATCAATTGGAAATGAAACCAACCTCTGAAGAAATATAATTGGCCTGCTATCAGATTTTTCTCTTCCTGAGTAGCATTTGTCATCTTTGCCAGATTCTGAAGGCCAAGGTTCGCTTTTCTGATCCCATACCAGCTTCCAGTCCATAATGCTTTTGAAGTTTTGTAGTTGGTTGTACTAAAACCACTTGGGATATTATTAGCAGTATTTGACGCATCCAGATACGAACCTCCGCCATTTCCAAACTCTTTCTGCCACATCCAGAAGTTGCCATTGTCAACCGACCAGATCCATGCTCCCTGGTTTGCAGCATTGGCACCCCACATTTCTTCTTCTCCATTATTAAAGAAATTATTGTCATCCCGATTACAAAAACTAGGTATACAATTATATAATTCTTCCGTAAAACCCTGGAAATTCTTGAAATTTTTATAGGCATCTTCCGGATTAACAGTTGTTGCGGGTGCTTTATCTAAATAATCCGAACAAGAAGTAATTCCTGACAGCATAGAGAAGAGGCCGCAATAGAGAATTAATTTTATATGTTTTTTCATTTTTCTAAATATTTTACAATGTTAACTTGAGGCCTAAATTATAACGTCTAACGGTTGGATATGAGTTTCCATTTATTGCACTCACTTCTCTGTCATCCGGAGTATGAGTCCATAGGAAAAGGTCATTCCCATTTGAGAAGATTCGCAATGATTGAAGTCCTATGCTTCTAACCCACTTTGAAGTAAAGGTATAGGCAATTTCGGCATTCTTTAAACGGATATAAGAACCATCATACATATAGCGGGTTCCTTCAGTTGCACCATTCAGTGAATTACTTACTCTTGGCATGGGGGAATCTGCAGTCATATTATTTTTAGACCAGTAAGTTCCTTCAGTATACACATTGTTAAAGAACGGCAATGAACCGTTGCTAAAACTTTGAACCTGTATATATCGGGAAACGTTATTTACCCCGTAAAACTGCACAAAAGCACTAAATCCTTTCCAGTCAACACCAACAGTAGTATTATAGGTGTTCTGTGGATTGGTAGGATAACCATAACGAACTCTATCCTTAGTCCCATCAATGACACCATCACAGTCAAAATCGACTATTCTGTAGTTACCGGGAATTTTAGTGTCAGCACTCGAAAATGCAGTACTTCCGTATAATTCATCCCAGGAATTGTAAAAACCTTTACTGATAGTTGATTTGGATTGATTATTTGGATATCCGGCTGCCTTCAAATATTCAGGATAAAGGGCAGGGTCATCTTTATTGATAACTTTGTCAACAGCATGAGTCATACTTGCATTAGCCCATAAATGAACATTTTTACCAATTTTCTGACTATATTTAAGTTCCAGTTCATATCCGTTTACTTCTACGATACCCACATTAACCGTTGGAGGGGTAAAACCAAAATACGAAGGAACTGCCCTTGAAGCTCCGGGTAAACTAATGTTGGTACGGTAATCATTAAAAAAGTCGACACTTCCGGAGAATAAATTTTTAAAGATAGAAAAGTCTGCACCTATATTCTTTTTGGTTACTTTCTCCCAGGATATATTAGGATTCCCTATCTGAGTTTGGTTGTTAAAGGTATAAGTGCTGTAATCTCCATTTTCAGATGAAGTGCTCAAGGCCCCTTGGGTGGTACTGTTATTCATTTGATCCATATATAACCATCGTCCATTCATGGTGTCGTCTCCAATTTGTCCATAAGAAACTCTTAGTTTTAATAAATCTAAGAACGTGAGACCTTTCATGAAATTTTCTTCACTAATCATATACCCTAAAGCTCCGGAAGAAAAGAAAGCAAAACGATTTGCCGGGGCGAATTTCTCAGAACCATTATAAGCGCCATTATATTCTGCAAAATATTTATCTTTATAGGCATACGTTGTACGGAACACCAAATCCTGGCGGTATGATGGAATATTTGCGCCTGAGGCTTGTACCTGACGCGCAAAATTACCCATTGCAGTCACATTGTGATTTCCAAAACGACCCTCATAGAGTAACTGAGCCTGATAATTTAAATTCCGGTAAGTTTGATTATTATCCATTCCGCCACCTTTGGTAACCCAGTTGTTCTGCATGTAATAATCAAAATTGGTAAGTCCATCAGCTGTATTTGAATAAGAAATAATCCCGGTATACGGACTAATATATTCTTGTCTCGAGACGTAGGTAGAGCTCATGTCTATCCCTCTTAAAGTTTCCACAAAGGTATTATCCAAAGAAACAGTTGCTTTTGCAGAAAGCCCTTTGATAAACATACCTAAATCCTGATTTAAAGTAAAGTCAGATGCTATTCGTGTAGTAGTGGTGTAACCATCTCCACCAATCGACAAACTCATGGCTGAATTTGCTGCATCTACCCCGTTGCCTGGATAGTATCCCCAGGCTCCATCTGAATATTTCGGATAGTAAACATCAGGAGGCGTTTTATAGGCACCAGCCCATAAATAATTCTCAGTGATTACATTATAAGGTGCCCTCTTTTTACCGTAAGAACCGGAAAGATTAATCAAAAATTTGGTTGATTTTGTCAGTTGAAAATCCAGATTAGCTCTTGAATTTACTCTGTTATAATCATAACCGGACTGATAGCCTTTATCATTAGGTATTAATTTTACAACATCGCCTTCGTTTACAAAATCAACAGCAGTAAAATACTTTACAAATTTTGTACCTCCTGAAATGTTTACATTTGCATTGTAAGACATTGCATAATCCTTGAACTCTAATTTCTGCCAATCAATATTAGGATATCGTTCTTTTTGAGCTTGTGTCGTTTGATTCCGATACATGTTAATAAATGACTGGGAGTTCATATAAACCCAACTGCCTGGTTGTTGGTTTAATTCGTATTCAATAGCTCTGTTTTTCACTTCCAGGGCATCATAAGAATCCATCTTACCGGGAAGTGTCGATGGAGCCTTCATTGTTGAACTAAATCCAACTTCAATTCTGGCTTTGCCTTCGACACCTCTTTTTGTAGTAATAAGGATGACTCCATTTGCCCCTCTAACTCCGTATACTGCCGTAGCCGATGCATCCTTCAGTACTGAGACCGACTCAACTGAAGTGATATCAACGCTATTTATTGCACGTTCAATTCCATCAACGAGAATTAGTGGACTGCTATTATTCCATGAACTTATTCCACGAATAATAATCTGAGGATCTTCCTCACCAGGTTTACCCGAAGATGTAAGGGTTGTTATACCAGGAAGATTTCCGGTAAGTGCTGCTGCTAAACTGGAAACACCTCCTGTACGTTCAAGTACTTTACCCGAAGTCTGGGCAATAGATCCGACAATACTTGCCTTTTTCTGCTTGCCATAGCCGACAACCACTACTTCATCCATATTAAGGCTATTATCGCTCAGTTTAACCTTAATGAATCGATTATCGGAAATATTTACTTCCTGTGTTTTATATCCTATATAAGATATCACGAGGGCTTTTTTACCCTCCGGAACATTTAATGAAAATTGACCATTTGTGTCAGTTATGACACCACTATTTTTAATGTCTTTAATTATAACTGTCGCCCCAATTAAAGGTTGATTTGTATCATCGACTACCAACCCTTTGATCATACTTTTATTTTGAGCTACTAAAGATGAGCTCAACAAAAGCAATGATAGGAGCAACATACTTGTCAGTTTCAATTTCTTTTTTGCCGGGATTAAGTATTCGAGCAATAAAATTTTGTGTATGTTTTCCATTTATATTATTGATTAACTTATTATATTGAAATGAAATTATTATTATTTTAACCAGCTTTAAATAAAATCTTCTTTTATTGCCGGTTATTCCATAACCAATATGATGTCATCAACTATCATCCAACTTTTTCTTCATAACATAATTATTTTAAGGTTAATTAAATTCGTAAAACACTAAGCTAATCAAGTACTTAGCAATAGTTGCCGTGTGACATAAACTCTTTGCTATTTGTTCTCAAAAAGGAAATTGTACTGTCTGTAACAAAAATTTCATACTCCCAATCATTATAAGGTATATTCAACGGTATATGAAAAGAATGTGTAATTATTGTTACCTGATTGCAAATTTAGTCTGCTTTAGTATTCTCAACTTTCAATAATAGATATTTTATTTCTAATAAAAGATATATATGTGAATATTCCCAAAATACATGTTAAATAATAATTTGAACCATTGCTTACTATAATTAAAGGCAACAAAAATCTTTTAAATAACGATAGACTTTATATGCATAATAATTAAATTACGACTCTTTGATGCCTGAATGCAAATGATTCACTTTTCAATCAGGCACAATTATTTTTTATGATTATTTGCAATATGTACTAAGACAAAGTCATTATCCTAAATCCGAAGGATTTAAAATGTGAATAGACTTGTATGCAATTTACACCAGTTGAACTCCCGCTTTTCGTACCCCAACTCAATCCCTTACAAACACGAGTTGGAGTCCGACTGTGCAACTTCTTTGTCATGTCTTTTTTCTTTTTCCTCCCCATACCTTTCCTTATTCCACCCATAACCCACCTATAAGCCACCCCTTTAATGATATGGGTTATAGGTGGGATATAGGTGGGATATCTAAGAGACAACTAAGGAACAACATAAAACACGTGACAAAGAGCTCCTGAACGGGTGATAACGGTCCGGAAAAGGATTAAACAGAAAAGTGTGCCGATGGGTTGTTTTGTAGTATAAATCATTTATTTCAGAATTTACTATTCTGCGAAGTTAGTCAATTGTATAAAACGGGTAATAAGTTTTTAGGTTTCCACTCATTTATAATTTCATTAAATCAGGAGTTTTTGCGAATAATCGTATTATTTTATACGATTTGTAAAAACAAAGTCTTTTAACGCAAACAAGTTGTCACCTTCTTTTCCTATAAACTTAAGATAAACATCGTGCCTGCCGGTTGTATGTGCAGTCTTGGCAATAAAAGTCTTTATGTTCAATAGACCACCTGTATCTTCAATCTTACAGGTGGCAATTTTCTTTCCCTTACCTATTGAGTCCAACCATATTTCCACTTGTCCACCTTTTGTAGAAGAAGCAGAAATACAAATGTTATCAGATATTTTTTCATAATCTTTATTCCCAAATTCTACCCCTGCATACAATGCCCAATCATTGTTATGTATATCGTCTAACAAAGTAATCCCGTCAGGCAATACTGTTCTTATGCTTCCATATTGATTAGCGGGGCATTCAGCAAGTATAGGCGTATAAGCATCGCGATATATATATAGATCAAAATCAGCATAATTTACCCCCTGAACGTACAATCCTTGCCTGTTTCCACACCATCCATTATAATTGCGGCTAAACTTGTCAAGTGCTTCAACATTTAATTTAGTACCAACAGGCATCCATTTCTCTGCATCTGCACTATAAAATCCGGTTAATTCATGATTGTTTCTTTCTAATTTCAGCCACACAACATTACCCGTGTTATTTTTAACTTCGTATTGTACGCGGTCAAAACTAAAACAAATTACTTTTTCTCCCTGGCTATTTGAAGTACTGCATATTTTAGCAAACAAAATTTCCTGGCCATTCATAATTCGTATTCCTGCCTCATCTGAAGCCGATTTCGAATTGAAATCAAGGCGTGTTATCAATGAATAGTTGTGCTCAGGATCTGTTTTTATAACAGTGTTGGCTTTGGTTGCACTTTTTGGAAATAACCTCAACCAGCCAGACCGTGCAGTGAGTGAGGAAAGCGAAGACGGTGTATATCCCAGGAATGACCATTCAGGATGAAGCTTATCAGTTGTAAAAAAATCTGATTTTGGAACCATCCATGGAATATCACCCGAAGGTAATAATGGCGCATCTTTAACCAGGTTCACGGGATAATCGGCAACTACATTATAGGTAGAGTCATAGTTTACCTGATTTACCAATCCCTGGCGTCCCTGTCCATACCATTCATTGTTGTTTGCTCTGGCCCAGACCGGATGCAAAAGCCAACTTGTACCATCATTTAAATCCACAACCGATGAACTGTGGTTTGGACCAAAAAAAACAGCTTTCGATTTATTCGGATCATTTTCCTTAAACAAATCCACCGGAACTGTCCATGCCGATTTATCCGTTGTCAGCGTTTTACTTCGCATAACTTTCTGCCCACCCGATACATCCCGGGCAAATGAATAATAATAATATCCATTATGTTTCCACATAACCGGTCCTTCAGCCCAACTGTACGGGTGTTTATCTGTCCCCGGGTTTAACCAGTCAAGGTTGTATACTATGCCTGTTGCTTGTCCTGTTTTATCCAGTTCTACAATTCCATTATTCGATTGGCCATTTTTTACAATCATATACCATTTGCCATTGTCATCAATAAAAATTGAATTATCATAACCAAGGCCATATGATAGTTGGGAGGGATTATTGACTTTTACGGGCAAACTCCAGGGCCCTTCGGGTTTTTCAGCCTCTACATAATACATGCTATTGGCCCTGGAGAAAAAATCCCAGTATTTATTATTGTAGTATACTATCTGTCCACCCCAGCAACCACCACCTGCCGTATCGCCATATAATGACCATTCGGCTGAAACTGGCTGAGCAATTGCTTCCCAATGAATTAAATCGGTTGAATGATATATAACAGGAGTAGGATTAAATGAAGATCCTGTTGTATAAAAATCTTCTCCAACTTTTGTAAGTGTACAATCAGAATGATCTCCGGGAATTACCGGATTCATAAATGTTTTAAATGATGGAGATAGTACTGCTCCTGAAGTAGACTGAAATAAGCTGCTTAAGCCTATAAGAATAATTGTAATAGTAATTTTCATTGAGTAATTTGTTTCACTGGGTTCATTTTGTTTTTTCTGTTTTCGCAACCTTAAGTATACATCTCTAATCATCCAACTGTGAAATGTATAATTCAAATATTTATACGTATTTGATTTCATACCTACATATAAAGATTGGAGTGACTTCTCACTCCAATCTTTTCACAGCATTCAAAGCCAGTTGTTAACTAATCAACTTTCTATTTGTTTTGAATGATCGCAACCTAAAAAAGAACTTTTCTAATCAATATAAGTCATAAACATTTAATTAACATTATTTTGAAAACTAAACTTGTTGATTCTTATTTCCAATACAAAAGTATCTTTGGATTTATGTTTGTACTTCCGAATTGAGATATTTAATTTTCGATATTAGATATACTGACATACATACATAAAATAAAGGCATAAAACTCCCGGTACGAATGTCTCATGTTTCAAAGGCATTCAATAAAAAATGAAAGAAGCGTGTGAGAATAAGTGGTTAGACGTAGTTTGAACGTTTTTTTATGAACTTTAAAACTGCAAATAGTTGAAATAATTCAAGTGAGAGAGCGAGGGTTAAATTCCATGACCCTGTATATATGGAATTAAATCAAAAAACAACAGGGAATAGTTTGTAGAGAATCTCTGAAACTGTCAAAAATCAAAAGAAGAAGATGTTAATAAGCCATATCTTAAGAGTTACTTATGAGATGAACAGATAGCTTTTTAAGAAGTATTCCCGGAATGAAGATAATAAGTAATATGAAATCGCAAATTTGGAGAAGTATAAAACCTGATTGCATATTTTATGCAATCAGTATATTCCAACCTACCCAAGTTAAAAATCAAATAAAAATGGCTATACAAATTTACCCTTTAAAGGCAAATTTGTATAGCCATTCGATAATCAGTATTATTGACCTCTTTGTATTGTATATATTAACAGCCATTCATGATCCTGATAATTCAACAATCATTTTACTAAATCAACCTATTCTGCAAAATCTTACAATATACTAAGTAGGGAAAAGGATATATTGTCGTATTTAATAAAGATTAGAACGCTGATTTTCGCTGATCGAGCGGATGGTACATTCCGGTTTGACGGAATTAAAGCGGATTCTTTTAATACCAATGATTTTATTCGGATTTAACTCCAACAAGTTGGAGCAGATCAAAGTACACAAATCAATTCCAACTTGTTGGAATTAGATCTGCTTTAAATCCGCCAAATCAGCGTAAATCCGCGTTCTATTTTATTGGATTTAAAATGCGACATTTAATTGTTCCCATTACTTAGTTGTGCGAAGAAAAACAAAAGTTTAATAAACCCGTGACATCATTCAATGATTCGAAATTTATTTTGTGATCGATAAAATACGATTGTATTTTTTGTTTATTATTGGGAAATGCCTTTAGTGCCTGCTTTTGCGAACTTATTATGATTAGTTTGCCTTCACTCTTAATCCAAAAAGAAAAATGTGTTTTAGCTTTAAATCTTTCATTCGCTGACAGTTCACCCGACTGGTGAGTTTCTCCACCGTCAGTTGTTGTCATCCTGGCGATAGATTTTACATTTGACACCTGTGAATAACCGCCAAAACCAGCCTGTTTCCCGTCTGGCAGCAAAGTGGATATAAACTGTATATATATATTGCCGTTACCAATAGATTTTTTTTCAAAGAACTCGCACTTCTCATAATTAACAAACACTCGGTTAGCTATGACAACAGAATCAATTGTCTGAGTCAATCCTAACGCTAAAACCTGATCATTTTGCTTGAACAGCATTTCTTTTGTAACGGTTTCATAATTCAATAATGAACCCACAACTGTATGATTCTTGAAATAGACATTTCCTTTTTGATAATCAGGAAATAAAAAACCATTCGTAATTTCCTCAGACTTAATCGAAAACGACATTAAAAATAAAAAAATACTGATTGTGATAAGTTCTTTTTTCATACTTTGATTGATTTTTTTGTTTACAATTATAGGGTGTATAAAATTGATTCACACTATATAGGAATGTACGTACAATTCCTTTCTAAGAAAAGTACAACAGGTAATTATTTTTTTATAATATATATTAACATTCTTGTATCTTCCTATATATTGAATGCAAAAATATACTAAAGTGCAAACAAATATTTCTGTTTTTAGATATAAAATTTTAATTATTAAATACAAATGCTCTACCCAAATAAAAAACGAACCTTCCTGAAAGCTATTAGATTGGTTCGTTTTTTAATTTTAAAAGTATTAGATCATATAGTGTAAATAATCCTTTCATTTATTTATTACAAATTTGAAAGATAAAAATAATTATATTTCATTCGGAGTTTTTCCAAAATGCTTTTTAAAGACCGTACTAAAATATCCAATGGACGAAAACCCACATTGCTCGCTTACCTCAGTAACGCTATAATTATGATTCTTCAATAGTTCCAGAGCATAATCAAGCCGAACAATCTTGATAAAATCGGTAGGAGATTGATCAGTAAGCGACTTCACTTTTTTATAAAGCAATGATGTGCTGACATTCATTGCAGAGGCAAAATCATCTTTTCCAAATTCAGTGTTCGCCATATTAAGCCTGACAATTTCCAGCATTTTCTTCACAAACTCGTCATTGTGAATATTCGTTAGGATATGTTCATCCTTGTCGCCTGACCCTTTGATTAATTTCAACGCTTTCTCTTTGACGACCTTTCGATTCCGGATTATTGACTTTATTCGTTGCACAAGAAGTGTCATATCAAAAGGCTTGGTTAGATAATCGTCCGCTCCCAGGCCTAATCCGTGCAATTGCTCTGCTTTACCTGAAAGTGAAGTAAGTAATATCACTGGAATATGGGACGTTTCATAGGTTGACTTCACCAATTTACAAAGTTCAAAGCCATCCATTTTTGGCATCATAACATCTGAAATGACCAAATCGGGCATCTTTTTTTGAATAATATCCCAGGCTTCAACTCCATTCTTAGCTAACAAAACATCAAAATCAGCCTGAAGCGGATATTGCATGAAGTTCCTTAAATCATCATTGTCTTCAACTACCAGAATACACATAACCTGTTTTGGAAGTTTCTCTTGATGTAGCAGGGTTTGTAAATTAATTTCTTTCATTACAGGAGGTAATGACTCTTTTAATTCTTTAGGTTCAGCACTCTTTTCTGCAATCACTTCTTTAAAAGGAATTATTACCTTAAAAGTAGAACCGACATTTTCCTTGCTTACATAGCTGATCTCACCATTATGTAGCTCTACATAATTTTTCACTAATAGAAGTCCGATACCAGACCCTACTATCTTAGAATTTATTGCATTCTCACCCCTGTAAAATTCACTGAATAATTGATTTTGTGCATTTGTGCTAATTCCTATTCCATTGTCTTTTATTTCTAACATCCAATTATCAGGCTTACATTTCAGATCTATCCCGACCTGGCTACCGGGGTGTGAATATTTAATTGCATTCGAAATCAGATTATCAATTACTTTCCCGATCATCAACTCATCCACGGCTGTTTGATAACTTTCCTGATTTGAAGTAAAGTTTAAATTTACATTTTGATTTTTTGCAAAGGATTCGAACATTAACCTACGATGTTCAATCAATTCAACAATATCTATCATTACCAGGGCAAGCTGTTCCTTTTTTAAATCCACTTTCTGATAATCCATTAATTGAGTTACAGCTGTAGAAAGACGCCTTGCCTGTTCTGTGGCCAGGGAAAGATAATACGTTCCGATATTGGACAAATTCATCTCTTTTTTCAATTCCTCAATGGGGGCCCGAATTAATGTTAGGGACGTCCTGATATCATGAGCTGTATTGGTAAAAACGCGAACTTTGTCTTCAGCATGTTGTTGATTGAGCCGTCCTATATAATATCTTAAAGACATGTAAAAGATACCCGCAATAAATACGAAAAATAAAAGTTCAAACCACCAGGATCTCCAAAAAGGAGGAATAATTGATACAGACAATGTTCGTTCTGAAATCACATGAGAAAGAGAACTGTCATATAACCTGATTTTTAATTTGTAATTCCCGTTTGGAATATTAGAATACTGGACAAAACGGTTTTCGGAAGGCAGGCTCCAATAATTATCAATCCCTTTTAATTTCCATGAAAATTTAGCCCCTAAGACATTCCCGATAGATAAAAGTTCAAGTTGCAGCGTGTTCTGGTTATAGTTCAACGATAATTTTTGCAGACTATCCAATGGTTTACTCAGACTTCCACGGAAAGAACGACCAGCAAGAGTTAGATTCTGGAAAAAGATAACTCCCTTTAATTGGACTTCTTTTAATGATTTAGGTGAAAATAAAACAGCACCATTGCTTGTCCCAAAAATTAATTGACCATCATTAAGCCTGCATTTAGAACTTCGGTTAAACGAGACTCGGGATAAAGAATATATCGTATTATAAGTAAGTATACCCATGCTTTTGGGCTCCAATCGACACAAGCCACTTTCCGTACCTAACCATAAATATCCGCCTTCATACATTATGCTGTTTATGTAATTAGAGGGTAATCCGGATGCTGTCGTAATCTTTTTTATATCATGAGTTTTTTGATTATACCTGATTAAACCTTCACCACTGGTACAAATCCATATCTCGTCTTTTACTGTGATTACATCTTGGACCAGATACCCATCCTGTATTGTTTTAACTGCACCTGTCTGTTTATCTAAAAGACGTAATCCATAGGTACAAGCCAACAGTATATTGTTGGGTGATAACTCACTAAACGTGTAGATTGACTGTGATGAGTAACTCCTGAATTTATTTTCTTTTGAAAGATAACAAGTCATTTTACCTTGTACACTTCCTATCCAGATGTCTCCCTGACTAT
>Ga0302286_10001780_pt1 | contig 15538 bp, 18 predicted proteins | sample III_Fen_E2_3_FD_198765 | JGI IMG/M metagenome (GOLD analysis project Ga0302286, IMG submission 198765) | Peat permafrost microbial communities from Stordalen Mire near Abisko, Sweden - III_Fen_E2_3 | ecosystem: Environmental > Terrestrial > Soil > Wetlands > Permafrost | place: Sweden: Abisko...
CGTTTTACCAGCAATACTTGTGCCATTTGAGTCGCGCACATATAATACCAAGTAATGAAAAGCCTTAAGCACAATCAACAGGGCTTCGTGACTATGATTATTACTATTCTAGTAGTTCTTTCTATAGTCATATTCTTTACCTATATGCGTGTTGCACGGGCACAGCACTAGATCTTCAGGTGGCGCGCTTTAGACCGCGAACTGGCGCAACTGCGAAATGTCATCAACATGTTCGGCACTTACAAATCCATCGTTTGAACGTTGGAGAAAATGTACTCGGGCCTCCGGTTTTGTGCGCACGATTTGTGCGTTATTACCTAAGATGACGGCTGCCCCACTATCTATGCCTATACCAAATTCTTGGCTATCAGGAAAATGGCTTGCAAGATGCTGAAGACGAGAATAGGGTAGTACTGTGTCGCCTGGTATCGGGTCGTGCAATTCGGCGTGTACAGTTGCAACGCCTGGCAGCAGCCCAAGTCCTTCAAGCATTGCGAAAGTCCAAAGTTTACTCTTTGGGGTTTTCTCGGGGTTGCTATGCATTAGTTCGAAGGGGAGGAGCGCACCGGTACCGGCGCCCGCATGGATTACGTCAGTCGTTAGCAGAGCTTTTTTGAGCACCTCTCGTATATTGGTCTTCGCGAACTGCTCCAGTGCGTAAGGCGTATTCCCGCCGATAGTGTAGAGCATGCTAGATCGTCCAAGCAAATCTGCAATTTTGTCTTCACTTGGTACTTCGCGGAAATCATGCAAGACCTCAGTCTTAAGTCCAAGCTCCGTAAAAAACTGAGTGACTTTGGGGATGTTAGTATTGTAACTACCTATCGTCGAGCATGCCGTCGGTATAATCGTCACCAGATTTTGTTCTGAGGACAAACCTTCCAAGGCTGCTTCCATAGCAAGTCTTTTGTCGCCACCACCGATTGCTAAAATGTTCATACCTGTATTGTATCACAAATGTCAACAAAAAGCAACTTTGTAGCACCATTCTGCGGGCAGATATCACTCTGTGGTATTATGCAGAGTGAAACTGAAAGGAAATGAAAATGAGCAAAATACTAATACTATGTAGACGAGACGACCGCGAGTCGTATGACAAACAGTCCACGATGCTTGCTGGCTTTAGCCAGCTTGAGTCTCAGAATGAATATTTCGGTGCCGACTATGAGGATCTTGTATTCGTCTACGATGGTGCCGAGTTACGTGTAACAGATGGCGTGTCGGGTACGGATGTTGCTGATTATGATGGTATATTTTTGATTGGCTGGTTCAAGACTAAGGCACTCGACGATATTGCTCGAGCTGTGGCTCACTACGCTGCTGCACATAACATTCCCTTTGCCAACAGTGAGGCGTACCATGGCAGGTCATTTACCAAATTGAGCCAGTGCGTTATCGCTGCGCTTAATGGTGCCCGAGTAACGCCATTCGTGTTTTCGATGGACGGTGCGCGCCTGATGCAAGCAGCGAAACAGTATTTCACGCAGTTCCCATTTATCGCCAAGGCCGTTGCAGCAAGTCGTGGCAACGACAATCATCTCATTACAAACTATGAGCAGCTTGATCAGGTCATTCACGCCGAATATGATCCGCAGATGTATTTCATCGTGCAGGAGTTTATCCCGAATGACGGTGATTACCGCATACTCGTGATGGGCGGCGAAGTGACCAGGGTTATCCATCGCAAAGCAGCCGGCGATTCACACCTCAACAATACGTCACAGGGTGGCACGGCGACACTCATCGAGCCCAGCACATTGCCACAAAAAGTCATTGATGACAGCATCGCTCTCGCCAAGTTACTTCGCCGTGAGGTGACTGGCGTTGATATGGTATGCCACAAAGAAACAGGGGAGTACTACTTCCTCGAAGCCAATAACATGCCGCAACTTGCCACGGGAAGTAATGTGCCTGCTAAGTTGTCCGCACTCGATGACTACTTTGCTCGACTTGTTGCCGGCACCGCAAAACGATATCTTGACTAAGTGACATAAAAATGCTACAATGTGCGTCGGATAAACGTTGTGTTTACCCGTTGCTATTTACCCGTTAAAAGAGTTAGATGTAAATATGTCCAGATTTGATCAAGCACAAGAACGCGATATGGTCCTCTTCGTAGGGTCGTATTTGCCGTCGCAACGGATAGCACTTGCTAAACTCGGCAAGCGACTCGGCAAAGATTTGGTAGCATGCGTTTTGCTCGATGATACCGAAGCGCTCGTCGCCAAGAAAAACGACCCAAAAATTGTTGAGCTGCTGTGTGATTTCACATCTGATCAAAGCTTACAAAAAGTACTTACCCCATACAAACACCGCTTTATTGCCGTTACTTGCCGTGCAGAGCGCAACATTCCTTTGTTATCAAAGGCACTGCCACATGTTCCGTATCTCAATGCCCCGACAGAGAGTTCACTTGAATGGGCAACCAACAAGGTCAAGATGCGCAACATGCTCCGCAATTATGACAAGGCGATATCTCCAAAGTACCTTGTGGTACATGACGCCGAAAAAGAAACAATCGACCGCATCATCAAGAATATTGGGTTCCCCCTCGTTATTAAGCCAGCTGGCTTGGCTGCAAGCCTTCTCGTTACATTGTGTTACCACCGTGAAGAGTTGGAAACTGCACTCGGCAAGACGACTAAGAAAATTGATCAAATCTACAAAAAGAAACGCGGTCGTGGCTTGCCACAGATTTTGGTCGAAGAGTTCATGGAAGGCTCAATGTATTCCATAGATGTTTACGTGAACCAGCGTGGCGTTATGTACTTTATGCCCCTCGTCTATGTGAGAACCGGCCGTTCTGTCGGTTATGACGATTTCTTTGGTTACATGCGCATAACGCCAGTCAATATACAGCCGCACAGGATTGAAGCAGCTCGCCAAGTGGCAGCGAAATCCGTTGAGGCCCTGAACCTGCGTAGCACGACATGCCATATTGAGCTTATGCGCACAGAAGATGGTTGGAAAGTTATCGAACTTGGCCCACGCATGGGTGGTTTTAGACACGAAATGTATGAGTTGTCATATGGTATGGACCACTCAATGAATGATATGCTCATCCGCATACCAAAGAAGCCGGTGTTGACTAAAAAAGTTAAGGGTTACACAGCCATCTTGCAGTTTTATGCTCGTAGCAAAGGCCGCATGTCAGCGCTTGAAGGCATAAATAAGGCGCGCAAGTTAGAGTCATTCTCGAGCATTAATATCAAAAAGAAGATCGGCGACATGTGTGATTTTGCACGAAATGGGGATGATCCCGTATTTGATATTGTCCTTTTCAACAAAACCCGTTCAGATTTACTCGCTGACATTCGCCGTCTCGAACAGGCAATCACGATCAAGATACGCAAGCCAAAAGTCGTGAGCACTACGAAGTAAGTGAAAGAATTTTTCAAAAATAGGCAAAAAATCATCACGATCGTAATCACGGTGTTTGCCGTCATTGCGCTCATACTGCCGTTTGCTTTGGCGCGGCCGGCTACGGCGACTTTACGCTTTGGTCAGCAGACGTATGCGCTGAATATTGTAACCAGCAAGGTTGCACAAGAGAGAGGGCTAGGCGACAGGGAAAGCATCGCACGTGACCGCGGGATGCTATTTGTGTTTGATACGGCGGCGGTGCAATGTTTTTGGATGAAAGACATGCGTTTCCCGATCGATATCATCTGGCTTAACAGTGCAAAGAAGGTGACCTATGTAGCTGCGAATGTTGCCCCAGATACGTATCCACAGAAGTTTTGCGGCGACGCATCAACCAAATATGTAGTTGAGCTGAATGCTGGTGAAGCAATGCACGCAGGCATACGCGTCGGGCAACAAGTCTCGCTGTAGTCACAACATGCTATAGTATGCTTATGCTTTCTATTGCTATCACGACTGGCCTCATACTACTTCCGCTTGTGTTGGTACTGCTGCTACGTGCTCACGGCGCTATCGCATTTATGAGCTTGTGCCTCGGGAGTGTGCTGGTGACATATGCCGCACCTGATATGACCGAATTCCTGACACAATTTGGAGGCTTTAGCACGCTTTTAACAGATCAGTGGATTAAAATTGGACTGCTTGTACTACCTTTGCTATTGGTACTTATTTTTACCCAAAAAGCTATTTCGGGCAGCAAGATACTCCTAAACTTTGTACCGGCGCTCGCGACTGGGCTGCTACTGGCACTGCTCGTGATACCGTTGTTACCAAGTAACCTGCAACACACGATTGAAGGTTACGATGCATGGCAGACACTTACTAATCTACGCACGGCGGTGCTGCTCGGGGGTGCGTTCTTTAGCCTCATGTCACTACTCATGACAAGTCGACCGTCTAAGCACGAAGACAAGCACAAGAAATAAGTTTTAGTGGTGGCTAGACAACGGTTTTTCGCGTCAATACTTACCCAAGTTTAATCTCAATGAACTCGGCGTTATTCATCTGATTTACTGGCTCAAAGTCTTCGAAACGTGTTTTGCCGTTTGCGATCTGTAATAAGTAAAAACCAGATGTGGCATGACCGACCACTACCGTAGTACCAGAGGACTTTTCGGCAATATTTTTGATCTTATCGAGTGCTACTCCCACACGATCTATCAGTTTCTTTTGGGGTTCAAAACCAAATTCGGTGTCATTCTCGTAGAAGAACTCAGTCGCATGCTCCTTGGGCTTACCCTCGAGTTCGCCCATCCTCCGCTCATGAAGCTCATCGATAATGATAATGTTTTGGAGGGGTATTCCTAGCTCCCCGGCAATGATCTCTGCTGTCTGTTGAGCCCTAATAAAAGGGGAACAGACGATTGTGGTGACGTTTTCTTTTTGTAAGTCTTGTCCTGTGATGCGCGCCTGTTGTATGCCTTCGTCGGCAAGTAGCGTATCTGGCTCACCAATCGTTAGGTTAGCATTTGCAGTGCTTTTTCCGTGTCGTACGAAGAGTATTCTCATTCCTTAACTATACCAGAAGACTAGGAGAGTAGCGTGGCTTCGAAGTCACGATTTATTGATACAGAAACACACCCAATACAACTAGGAAATCAACAATAAACCAAAGTGTCTGCGTCAATATGAAAGGTTTTATTTTATGCAGTATTCCATAGGCGAGAAAGACTACCCCAAGTGTCATGAAGCCAAACCACGTCAGTAGAGAAACACCTGATACATTATGCGTTGAATATATACTGTAGACCTGCGGAATAGCCGTCATTGGATGAATAATTGCAGCTATATTCATGAGCCTATCTACGGCAGTTATTTCCTGCTTGCGGGTAAGGTGTTTGTGTATTTGATAGTTCATAATCTGTAGTATACCAGTGAAGCTTCAATGCCAAGAAAAAAGACCTACCTTTGGTAAGTCTTTTTTCTTGGAGGTCGACCAAGGAACTAATTTATATACTTTAGTCGACGAACTCATACGTTGGAGAGAGTTATTAGATAACAGGTTCAAGCAGTACCAGCTCAATGTCCGTCGTAGCAAAGAATTATATTCCCTGTAGCCTTTACACTACACATACTACTAGAACCGAACCGTAACAGCAGATAGAGAAAAGAGCGGCTTTGGTAGCCGCCCTTCTCAAACTTGCATTATATTATTGTAAGTTAACTTTTACGCCAGTACTCATCGAGCTGTCGTGTAGTTCAGCAGACACTGGTGTTTGGTCTTTCGGTATATCAAAGACCAGTACGCCCTCGACGCTATTCCCAGGGTTGATTTGGGCTAGGAATACGTCGCTACTATCAGAACTATTATAAAGAGTAGCAGTAGTGTCAGGTGAGTATTGCAGACCAGAAGCATTCAGTAGCTTTTGGTCACTTTCGGAAAAGTATTGTTGCTTATCACCAATATTCTTGACTGACACTGTAGCTAGGCAGTATTGTCCCTGAGCTGTCTTGTTCAGGTATTGGCCACCTACTGAAGTTGTGCCACACGCAACACTTTTAACTACGAACTCAAATTTACCGTCACGAGCGGCTTCATTGAGCTTAGCCGTAGCCACCGTCTTAGCTTCTGTTTTAGTGACAGCACTGCCAGTACTGTTTGCCGTAGTAGTCTTTGTTTTATCACCGCCACCCGCGACGTTAGCGATTACTGCAATAGCAATAATAGCTAGAATTACAGTTAATATTTTATGTCTCTTGAACCAACTACCGTCTTTTTCTTTGCTGGACATAGCAGTCACTCCTAGGTTAATTTACACTGTCAATGTAGCAGACTTAGCACAAAAGATAAACAGTGCAAATAATAAACAGTTAGTTTATGTTACTAACTGTTTATTATTTCTACCCTTATGGTATGAATGAACAGAAGCTAATGAAAGCCTTCGGCAGGCGTGTCGCTGAAGTCCGAAAAAGTCGAGACATTACCCAGCAGCAATTAGCAGAAGATATTGGGATGAGCATAGTAGCAATCGCATATATTGAAACTGGCAAACGTTGGGCAAGGCTAGCAACGCTCAACAAAATAGCCAAGCGATTAGAAGTGAATATTAGTGATTTGTTTCGCGGGATATAACTACCCTCAACTCCTGTAGAAAAACCTATCCTAGACGATCCTGAAGCGTTCCAGGTGGTATATGTATTAACAACATTCGTTCATCTTTTAGATAACCAGAATAGTAAGCAGCTACTCACAAATTTTTGAGCCAATTTTTGACCCTTAACGCCATTTATCACAATTAAGTACACCAATTCTCTTTAGAACCTAGCAAAAAACAGCATGTTTTTCAGTAAATTGTCATAAAACTCATAACTAGTTTGTTCTGATTAGCCTTTGCTACAGCTATCTTCTCAGCAAATACCTCCTCGTTATTTAAGTAGCGATAGTATGTTTCGCGACTAATCCCAGCATATCTGCAAGCATCTGTAACGTTGGCGTTGTGCTGAATTGCATCTGCCAACTTTATGATAATTCGATAGTTTATTTTAGTAGGTCTTCCCACGGCCTTTCTTATTGTCATATAACTCCTCTGTTTTTGTAATAGCACTACTCTTATTATGACAAATGCTTTTAGTGCGATAATAGCGGTATGGGTTTGATTTACCAACATATTGGGCTTGATGACGACGACGGCACTAGACTGTTAGTTCATCAAACTCTCTTTCACATAAGGAATAGGTTGCGCAACTTCAAGGAGAATAGAAGCGGATGGACCTCGTGGCTTCATCAACGTCGCCAATAGTGCCAATGGAAGAAAAATTGCAGAGATATTAAAGACATTATCGAAACATAAAATCATAGAATACCAACCAATTAAGAGTGATCCCGTGTTGTTATTCAGAATTTTTGTTACAAATAGGTACAAGCTGGAACTGTTGTTCGCGGAAGTAAAATGGTTAGCATTAAAGAAGGAAGAACGCAGCATAAAGCCAAACACAGACAATCTTGCATACTATGATCCTAACTCAGGACGCGGATTAGTAAACGGTAACCCAGTCTACCTAAGAGGTAGGAGCAAAAAGTTATTCAATGCCTTGTTCGGCTCTGCCCCTAATCCTGTGCCTAAAGAATTGCTTAAGAACATAGCAATGATCGACCATAAGGACAACGATCTAAAATATGCCATGAACGATTCCTTTAGCGCATTACGCAAAGCCTGTAAGGTCGACAAATCTGTGATATTCCTACGTGAAGATGGGGGCAGGCTAAACGCTCAAGTATTCCCACTAGCAATCCAATTATTTGATAACAGCTTTGGCGCGGAAGAGATAATCCTCAAAACAGCCAAAGAAGTAAAATACCGAATAATCTCAAAATAACCTCTGTAAAGCCAAGCTAATCTCCCTAAGAATTTAGGTTTTTTCACCATACCCTAGAGGCATGAGCGAAGAAGGACCAACTATAACTAAGAAAGAGTGTGAAAGGGCTTTTGATGAGCTAGCTACATTCCTTCTTGCTCAGTATAAGAAAAAGAAACAGGTAGACCTGACCAACGAGCCAAATATAATCGATGGACAGGTTGATAATAATATTACATAGATATATACTTAACAGAGGAGAATAACATGACAACAACCAAAGAAAAAGCAATAGCACTATGCCGCGTATCTACACAAGGTCAGGCAAACGATGGCAACCTTGTGCCGCAGCAACAAAACGTACAAAGGGCAGCCGACACTCTGGGTGTAGACCTCGTCAAAGTCTGGGCTTTGGCAGTTTCAAGTCGTAAGGGCAAAAACCTTAAACGTAAAGACTTGATTGAAATGCTCGACTACTGCAAACGCTACAGTTCGGTGAAATACCTCATTGTTGACGAAGTAGACCGCTTCATGCGTTCTATCGAGGAGTATTACTGGTGGAAGATGGAATTCAAAAGGATCAATGTTCGCTTGATACACGCTAACCGTCCCGACATTGACCCCGACGATGACAGGACTGTGTTTGATGAGCTGATTGATGTCTATCGCGCGGAGCAAAGCAACAATGAACGTATACACAAGACACCAGAGAAAATGATGGCAAAGATAAGGGTTGGATACTACCCCAGCAATCCACACACTGGCTATAAGACTTCCGACATACCTGGCTTTCACCTCCCTGATGAGCCAAACTGGTCAGCCATGCGTAATGCATTTAAGGCTATGATTGCAGGGGAGTGTGATATTAGCGAGGGTCTGAAACGTGCAACGAAAGACGGTCTTCGTACAAAGAACTACGGACCAAAAGCAGTTGGTGGCAAAACGATAGATATGTATCGCTGGAAGAATTTAATGATGGATGACTACTACTGTGGTGTTGTGAGGCTCAAAGACTGGCCAGTGGTAAACAGAGATGGTATTCACAAACCCATGATTACGCCAGAAGAACACGAAATACTGGTTGCGATAGCCAAGAATAAGGGCAAGCGTTTCATCGTGGATCGCAATAATCCTGAATTCCTGCTTTCAAATGAAGCAGAGTGTGCTGACTGCGTACTTGCCAATAAACCATATCCTCGGCTAGTGGGCTACTGGCAGAACAATGGTCAGACAAAGAACTTCAAGCGTTATCGTCGCTACAGGTGCAGGACATGTAACCTTGGAGTACGGCAAGAGACATTTCATGCAGGAGTAACAGAGGAGCTGACAAAGCTCCTCCTCTCTGACGAGCAACGTGACAAGCTCAAAAAACACATGCGTAAAGTCTGGTCGTCTTATGAAGTCGAACGCATGGAAAGGGCTAGAATTGCATTGGGCAGGGTACAACTACTTAAGAATAAAAAGAGTGATGCGATGGATAGTTATGTGGCGGAGCAAGATGTAGAAATGAAGCATGAGATAAAAGAAAAAATCGACACCTTGAAGTTGGAGATAGCTGAAGCCGAAAAGATCGCAGCAGAGGCTCAAGACTTTGAGAAAGACTTTGACGAGTTCATTGGCTACGCTTTCGACATCATGGATAACCTAGGCACAAAATGGTGGCAGGAAGACAAGGCCACGATGCGTGTATATAAACAAATGCTTTTTCCACGCGGAATACAGCTTTCACAAGATAAAAAAGTTTATATACCAGAATTTAGCGTAATTTACAGATATGCAAGCACGAAAATAGCCCCCGAAGGGGCTGATTTTACTAGACTGGAGGGCCCAGTGAGACTCGAACTCACGACACGAGGCTTAAAAGGCCTCTGCTCTACCAACTGAGCTATGGGCCCACAGGGGGCACGCATCTTCAAATATCTTGAAAATAACCCTTTACATTATCTACATTTTAGAGCAATTGTCAATCTGTACCTAAGCTGTTTATGGTTTCTGTGCATAGATCTGATACCATAAAATAATTATGAAGCGTTGGGCTAGGCAAGTTCTGGGGCGGCGAACGAATGTAGTCATGTTCGGTTGTGCCGTGTTTTTACTGGGCCTAGTGCTGGCACGGTTTGGGCTACGAACTCCACTATGGTTCGCTGGTGCTCTTGGCATTGCGGGTCTATTACTGCGCCAAAAACCCGCACTGCGCTTCTGCATCGTAGTGCTAGCGTGCTTCTGCCTTGGGCTGTGGCGGGGCGGGGAATTCTTTGCGCAGTTATCGCCATATCGCACTGCAGCCTACCAAAAAGTTACTATAACCGTGACAGCGGATGAAGATGCAACCTATGCGACCGGCGGACAGTTGAGTTTTGCGGCGGGTGATGTCGTGTTCGTGCAGCCAAAACTTGGCAAAACCAATGGGACAGTGCGCATAAAAGGGTTTGGTGAGCTGGCCGTATACCGCGGCGACAAGATAACGGTGCAGGGCGGTTTGTACCCGACGCGCGGAGCATCGCAAGCATCAATTAGCTTTGCCCAAATACATCGTACGGGTAGCCACAGCAGCTATCTTGATGAGTTTCGTCGCCGTTTCGCCGCTGGGTTGCAGTCGGCGCTGCCGGAGCCGCAGGCTTCATTTGGTATGGGTCTGCTAATCGGCCAGCGCAACACGTTGCCAGACGATATTACGATGGCCCTCAAAATGGTCGGGTTGACGCACATTATTGCAGTCAGTGGGTACAACCTGACTATTATGCTGACAGCAGCGCGTCGACTCATGGGCAAACAATCCAAGCTCGCCAGCACGGTTGTGGCGGTGGCACTGATGCTCGGATTTATCGGTTTAACAGGCGCAAGCGCGAGCATCGTCCGTGCAGCGGTCATTAGTGGCCTGGGCTTGGCGGCATGGTATGTCGGGCGAGAGGTACGGCCGATGGTGCTTATACTACTCGCGGCGGCACTCACCGCTGGCGCAAATCCAATCTACCTCTGGTCAGATATTGGCTGGTATCTTTCATTCCTGGCATTTTTCGGCATTCTGATGTTGGCTCCTCAGCTTTCTCGCCGCTTATGGGGAGAACGACAACCACCAATACTAGCTCAAGTAGCAGTAGAGACACTGTGCGCCGAGATCATGACTATCCCACTCGTAATGTTTATTTTTGGGCAAGTTTCGCTCATCGGTCTCGCGGCAAACGTACTAGTCGCAACAGCGATACCGCTGGGAATGCTTTTATGCTTCGTTGCGGGAATGGTGGGGTGGCTTACGCCCTTGCTCGTTGGTTGGGTTGCCTGGCCAGCTCATGTGCTGCTTACGTATATGCTCGACTGTGCCACGCTGCTATCGCGTGTGCCACACAGCTTTCAGGCGAATGTCTATCTATCAACGTTTGATATGATATTATGCTACGCTGCGCTAATTTTGCTTGTGTTTGCATTGTATCGACCTGTGAGACAGCGTTGGATAAACGTTGTGAAGCAAATTGGCGAACGTAAAGTTTAGCCAATACGGGGCCGAAGTCGACCCACGGGAATGCTCGTCCATGGAGGAAAAATAAAAGAAAATCTGCAGTAATTGCACCTTGCCTACCGAAGTAATAGTATAGCTCCGACACGTATTCAACTTGTGGACAAGTGGTAGAAACAGCGTATAATGCGGCATATGGGTAACGCAGATAAATTTGGCCTCTTGCAGAAACTCGTGCCTATTGGCGTGCGACGACATTTTGCCAAGAAACGCACTATTTTGTTTCAGGGTGAGATTCCGCGCGCGGTCATGTTACTGCAAAAAGGGCTGGTTAAGGTATATGGCATTACTTCTACTGGGGACCAGCGTACCGTCACCCTTCTGACTGAAGGTGACGTCTTCCCTATGAGTTGGGTTTTTGGCAAGTCAACAGTCTGTGTGTATTATTACGAGGCGTTGACAGACTGCTCGGTAATAGCGGTTACAAAAGATGATTATTATCAGGCCCTTAACTCTGATCCGGCGCTTAGAGAACAAATTTATGAGAACTACATGTCGCATTACATTGCATCGACGATGCATGTATACGCCCTGGAGCAGTCACATGCTCAGGATAAGTTAGCCTATATCTTGCATTATCTGGTTGCGCGATTCGGTGAAAAGGTTAGTGAGGGGCGTTACAAGATTAATTTGCGACTTAGCCATCAAGATATTGCTGAAATGGTCGGTATTACCCGCGAAACGACTGCCGTTGAGCTGCATCGGCTCAAGAAAAAAGGTCTCATTGATTACCAAAAATTCACCTATTACGTTGATAAGCCTAAACTGGTCCGTGCCACAGGTAGTGATGAATTCGAAAATGTCGAAGTAAGTACATAAGGGTCGCCGTGCAGCGAAAAAAATCTACTCGGCCAGCCAGCGCAGATGATTTCCAGGGCATATTTAGACAGTTGCCAGGACCAAAACTACTTATACGCGCTGACGAGCCCGATTTTACTATCGATGACGTGACCGATTCATACGTCGCAATGATAGGCATCGACCGCGAAAATCTAATTAACAAACCATATTCTGAAGTTTTTCTGGACACCCAGGAACCCAATGAGGTCGGCGTTAGTAACGTAGCTAAAGCGTTCCACGCAATAATCCGTACGACGCAGCCACAAAACTTACACGTTTTTCGCCATGACCTACCCAGCAGCGACGACCCATTGCAGTTGGACGAACACTACTGGCGCACCATTCTATACCCCATTTTGGATCCCCAGGGTGAGGTGGTATATATAGTGCAAACATCGGTGGATGCGACGCACGAATTTGTTGCGACGAGAGAACTCAAAGAAGCCAGGCACCACTTGGAAGAAGCGCTTGAAGCCGGCAAGGTTGGCAGCTGGTCGTGGGATATTGGCTCTGACTTGCTCGTTGGTAATGCAGGGCTTGCGAAGATAGCTGGTATCGGTGTTGATGAGGCAAAAAACGGTTTTGCGCTCAAAAAATTCATTGGCGCGATACACAAAGACGATCGGGAACAGGTATTAGAAGCATTACGATACGCCATAAAGACCGAGACCACATTTGATATAGAGTTTCGAGTAATTGCGAACGCAAGAACGAGATGGGTAATTGGCAGGGGCCGTATACTTGGTGATGAGGACTCAAAACGTTTTTCCGGTGTCGCAGTTGACGTTACTGAGCGGCGAGATTTGCAGGCGCAGATAGATCTTGCGCGGCGCCAAGACAGGCTGAACCGCGCAGAGGCAAAGATGTTGCAAGAGCGCAATGATGAGTTGCAGGCTATCAACCGCACAAAGGAGGAATTTGTCGCCCTGGCCTCGCACCAGCTTCGCACTCCTGCCACGGCAGTTAAGCAGTACGTTGGTATGGTATTGCAGGGTTACGCTGGTGATATTAGTGAATTGCAGACAGAAATGCTGACAAAGGCATTTGACAGCAACCAACGACAGATCGAGATAATTAATCAAATCCTGAATGCGGCGCGCGCCGACACGGGCAAATTAGTCATGACCTTGGCACCGCTCGATGTGGGGGCATTAGTGCAAGGGATAACCGATGAGCTGCGTGCACCACTGGAGAGTAGATCTCACAAACTTGTGGTTTCACTACCGAAACAACACGAAGTGCTGCTCGCGGATACTGGGTATTTACGAATGGCAATAGAAAATCTCATCAGCAACGCCGACAAGTATACACCCGCTGGGGGTACGATCACAGTTTCTTTAAGAGAAGCCAAGGGCAAATTGCATCTTGCAGTCAAAGACACTGGTGTCGGAATACGAAAGGCCGATTTCACCAAGCTATTTGTGAAATTCTCACGCGTTCAAAACCCGCTGAGTGTACAGGCGGGCGGGAGTGGCATCGGATTGTATTTAGCTGGCGAAATCGTACGATTACATGGTGGTGTGGTGAAAGTTGTCTCTAAGCCTGGCCAGGGGACGACATTTACAATTATTTTACCCATGGAAAAATAACTCATATTTATTGCAGCGGTATAGTAAAAACGGTATTTGGGATAGCGTTGTAGTTGATGTAGGGCCAGGATAAGTGATACTGTTTAATGAGACGAAAATTGTCTCTGTAAAATTGCAATCACAAGCGAAACGCATGTTTTTGCAATCTAAATTACAGAATAATTTCGCCATCATCTTGTACAATAGCGAAGTCTTTTATATAGCAAAAAGGGGTAACATATGGTAAAAATTGATAAAAATTTGACAGTCATGATTATTGAAGACGAGCTACTTCTGAACGACGCTTATGCTCAAGTCTTAAGTTCGGCGGGCATATCGCTTCTCAGGGCATACAATGGCCAAGAGGCGCTTGATCAACTTCAGGATGCAACTCCAGACATTATATTGCTAGATCTACGTATGCCAATTATGGATGGCATACATTTTTTGAAAAAGCTTAATCCCAAAGCCTCAATGCCAGACACTAAGATAATCGTTTTCAGCAATTATGATGATCAAAGAGAGATTGACGAAGCTTTTAGCCTTGGGGCCATGCACTACATGCTCAAGGCCTGGGCAACGCCTGATGAACTTATCAAACTTATCCGCGAAGTTGACAACTCATCACAGCCGGTCTAAAAGACACTTTCTCCTAGGCAGAACATGTGGCCTACATAATTTATCATCACGCAGAACTACCATTTTAATACAGTAATTTGTATCATTGATTACTAGAAATTTGCCGTACGGCTTACAGCGCGAATCACCCCAAACAACTAGAATGGGGTTAGTATCGCAAGAAGTCGGTACGATAGGGGGAAGGAGGATTGAACCGATGAACAGTATGGAACTTGATATGAAGATTGGGGCGTTCCTACAACGAAAGGATGCCAAATATCCGAGCATCGGTTTGATCGGTCACAACGAAACTCGTACCGTGAAATTCCCCTCACCGAATCGTATCCCACACGCCACTCACTAGAAGTCTCTCGGAGTATAGCAAAGAACCGTCACTATTGTGGACGGTTCTTTGCTGTTTCTTATGCCATGCAAAATGATGTGCGATTTACGATCTGTTATCTCTGTTATGAAGCCATGTGTGAAATCAATCCATGAACGTCTCTTGACGTCACGACGCTTATGGCTATAATCAGGTGTAGACTTACGGCGAATTATAGTCCCGGCAAGTACACTAAAATAATCAAGGAGGGTGGGCCCCTATGGTTTCACTTAAGAATAAAAAAGGTTTCACGATCGTCGAACTTCTCATCGTCATCGTTGTTATCGGTATCTTGGCGACACTCGTCATCGTTACCTTCACAGGTATCCAGCAAAAAGGTCGCAACAGCCAGCGCCAGACTGATATCAACGCTGTAGACAGCCACATTGAGGCATTTAATGCACAGTACGGGTTCTACCCAACACAAGCTGACTTAGCAACCCCGACATTCGTGTCGACCTACATGAAGGGTCTAGACCCAGAAGCACTTCGCGATCCTAAGCAAGCTGCAGGTGGTACCGTCGGTGTGACCGCTTCAGCGACACAATATAGCTACGTCGCAGCTGGTGCAGGCTGTACCAACGTAGCAACAACGATAACCGCTGGTACTCCTATGGACAATGGTTGTACAAGCTTTACGTTGATTGCTCAACAAGAGAACAGTACCGACTACAAAAAGACTAGTAACTAGTTAGTCAAAGCTAAACAAGGCAGGGCGTTCTCAGAGAAGAGGACGCTCTGTTTTTAATGGTGTTAAAAGGGGAAGGTACATACTGGACTGTATAAGCACAAACAGATATTGCTAGTTGTCGGGGATGACCTGATCTGGGCAGTGTTGATGGTTTTGAGCACGGCAACATACAGTAGCTAAGCCGTCAGCATTGCATCGGGAAGCCA
>Ga0302286_10001783_pt1 | contig 15535 bp, 11 predicted proteins | sample III_Fen_E2_3_FD_198765 | JGI IMG/M metagenome (GOLD analysis project Ga0302286, IMG submission 198765) | Peat permafrost microbial communities from Stordalen Mire near Abisko, Sweden - III_Fen_E2_3 | ecosystem: Environmental > Terrestrial > Soil > Wetlands > Permafrost | place: Sweden: Abisko...
CAGTAAGCAAGGGATACAGCTACAAGTATGTAACCAACGACCCTACCTCCAGTCGTTTTTACACATTGAAAAACGGGCTTACAGTCATTCTTAGTCCTACAAAAAAAGATCCCCGCATTCAGGCCTACATGGCAGTGAAGGCCGGCAGCAAAACCGACCCTTCTACCCATACCGGTCTTGCTCACTATCTGGAACACATGATGTTTAAGGGAACCGATAAATACGGTTCACTCGACTGGAACAAAGAGAAACCCGAACTGGACAAGATTGACGCGCTTTACGAATCGTACAACAAGACCAAAGACGAAGCAAAACGCAAAGCCATCTACCATCAGATTGACTCCGTGTCGGGAGTTGCCAGCAAATACTCCATTGCCAACGAATATGACAAAATGATGACGGCCATGGGTGCGCAGGGAACCAACGCCTTTACATCGTTCGAGCAGACGGTTTATACCGACGATGTTCCCTCCAGTTCTATTGATAAATACCTGGCTGTGCAGGCCGAACGCTTCCGCAATCCCGTGTTGCGTATTTTCCATACCGAACTCGAAGCGGTGTATGAAGAGAAGAACCGCACACTGGATAACGACGGCCGATTAGTTACCGAAACTTTATTTTCCAACCTCTTTAAAAAACACAACTACGGGTTACAAACCACCATCGGTACCATCGAACACCTGAAGAATCCCTCTCTGTTAGAGATTCGGAAGTATTTTCACCAATACTATGTGCCCAACAATATGGGAATTATCCTTTCAGGCGATTTTGACCCCGATGTGGTGATTGCTAAAATCGACAAGGCATTCTCCTTTATGCAGTCGAGTCCTATTACTAAATACACCTTCCAACCCGAAGAAGTTACTACGCAACCGATAGTAAAAGAGGTGGTAGGCCCCGATGCCGAAAACCTGATTATCGGATTCCGTCTTCCGGGAAATAAAGACAAGGATGTGTTGCTGGCCGATTTGGTCGGTGCTATCCTGACGAACGGTAAAGCCGGATTGCTGGATCTGGACCTGGTGAAAAAGCAAAGACTGCTCCGTGCCAGTGCATCTACCTACACTCTGATTGATTACGGTATTTTATACCTGTCGGCATCGCCCACCACGGGGCAAAGCCTCGATCAGGTGAAAGAGCTGGTGCTTGCCGAAATTGAAAAGCTGAAAAAAGGCGATTTCGACAACGATTTGATTGCCTCTATCGTCAATAACAACAAGAAGTTCAAAATTCAGGAAACCGAATCGTACGGCAGCAGGGCAAGTATTCTGATGGATGCCTTTACTTCGGAACAAGACTGGAAAGACCAGGTGGCGTATGTCAACAACCTGTCGAAAATCAAAAAAGAAGACGTGGTGGCTTTTGCCAACAAGTACTTAGGCAACAACTATGTGGCCGTGTATAAAAAGAAGGGTGAGCGCACCGACCTGCAAAAAATAGAAAAGCCAAAGATTACGCCGGTAGAAACCAATGCCGACAAACAATCACCTTTTGTGAAGAGTGTGGCCGAGATACCAAGTGTGCCTTCGCAACCCGTATTTCTCGATTATGACAAAGATATTGTGAAAGATAAACTCGGGAAAGCCGAAGTGCTCTATGTGCAAAACAAGGATAACGCTTTGTATCGTCTGCGCTTCCGTTACAAAACAGGTACGCTCAACGACCTGAAACTATCGATAGCCGCGCAGTACATTCAATTCCTCGGAACGGACAAAAAATCGGCCGAACAGATTTCCAAAGAGTTCTACAAGATTGCTTCCAGCTTCAATATCTCTGCTTCGGAAGAGTACACCACAGTGACGATTGAAGGCCTACAGGAAAACTTTGAAAAAGCGGTGAAACTGTACGAAGACCTTATTGCCAACGTACAAGCCGACGAAACCGCATTGAAGGCGTTGAAAGCCCGTCTTGCAAAAGCCCGCAAAGATGCCAAGCTTAACAAACAGGCCATTATGCAGGGTTTATCCAACTACGCGCTGTACGGCCCGCAAAACAAGTTCAACAACGTGCTCAGCGATGCCCAACTTGACGCGTTGACACCACAGGAGCTTATCGGCAAAGCCAAAGAGTTGAATAACTACGAGCAGACCATTATCTATTACGGTCCCGCTCCGTTAGCCGGTTTGATTGCCACGCTGAAACCGCTTCATGCAATTCCCGCGGCATTTGCTCCCGAAAAACCGTTGAAAGTGTTCAAACAAGTAGAACAAACCAAGAATCAGGTATTGTTTACCGACTATAAAATGGTGCAGGCCGAAACCCGTTGGGTGCGCAGCACCGATACATATAAACCCGAACTATCGGCGGTTGTAAATGTGTTCAACAACTATTTCGGTGGTGGCATGGGTTCGTTGGTGTTCCAGACCATTCGCGAGAGCAAGGCGCTTGCCTATAGCACTTATGGGTATTACGTGGCTCCCGCAAAAAGCGAAGATCAATACTATATGCTCGGATACGTGGGCAGTCAGGCCGATAAATTCAACGAAGCGGCGAAAGCCATGAACGAACTGCTTACCACCATGCCGGAGTTACCCGTCAATCTCGATTTGGCCAAGAATCAGGTGAAGAAAGATATTCAGACCGAACGCATTACGCAGGACGGTATTATTTTCAACTATCTGGCGGCACAACGTCTGGGACTCAAAGATGATATCCGCAAACAAATCTATAGCAACGTGGATAAAATTACGATGAGCGACCTTAAAAACCTTCACCAGACTAAGCTCTCGGGCAAACCCTTCACCTATGCGGTAGTAGCATCGGAAAGCAAACTTCCCGAAACCGAATTGAGCAAGCTGGGCGAAGTGAAAAAAATCTCTCTCGAAGAGCTGTTCGGATATTGATTTGCCTCAGGGTAAATCCTACACGATAACCCATACTGAAAGCCCCCGTCGGTGCAAGCCTCTGACTTGTACCGGCGGGGGCTGATTGTTGGTGGTTTCTCTCTCATCGAATAGATACATAGATTCCTTCCACCAAAAAGAAGCTCCACATTTCTGCGGAGCTTTTTTGGTTTAGTAGGAAGTGGTGGAGCTTGTTGAACGGTCTTACAATTTGCGTTGCAGGTTTATCCAACCACATCTATTTGCAACCGTAGGTCTGTGACCACATTTTTTTGGACTATATTATACAATTTGAAGTGTTTAATTGGTGTATATTTAAACATGATACTCCAACACCTCAATAGTAAATTCTTTTATACTCATCATATCGGTAAGCGAATAATATGTTTGTTCATTTAACATATTCCAACCTGTGCAAAAAGCAATTTTGCTTAACTCAGGTATCGATGTGTATTTATTCCATTCAGGATTCTTATCAATAGCGGGATTCCCCAAATATGGTTGTCTGAGAGGATAAATTTTATTGTCTTCAGCATCATATAAGCAGGAATAAATAAGAATTTTGCAGTACTCATCTAAAGCATTCGCCATTTTATAACTTATAGGTGTAGATTTTTCAAAATTCCGTATAAGGTACAAATAGGCAGAAGCTTCAAAATTAACTTGTTGTGTTTTTCTCAGCGAGAGTAGATTACTATAGTCTCTTGCTCGACTTTCAGTCATGTTCTCGATATTAGCAATCCGTTCATTTACCCGTGCAATTTCCTTAATGTTTTCTTCTGTAAATTTGAATCTACTATTGATCAGATTTTTACGTTCTGCGAGAAGTTGTCCAAGTTCAGGATTTTCCAATAAAGATAGATTTTGATTTGCATCTAAAAGTGCAATAATTGAGTGTTCAATTTTTAATAAAGAGGAGTGTTTTTCTTGTTCCATAATAAGTTTGATTACATTGTTTTCAAAGTACAAAGAAAAAGCCCCACTGGGCAAATATCTTGCACAGTGAGGCTAAAAGTTCAGATAATTTTGAAACTATAACTTACATGGTTCGTTATCTTCTAAGATTCTGATTTTCTGTTGAAATATAGTATTAAAGTATTCTTTTTTCTGAGTGTGAATGGGAACAATCTCTTTGGGGTTGATAAAATCTGCAATAATTTTCAATGATTCCATATCGGCATGTCCACTGGTATGAATGTAATTTCTGTCGTAACCCTGAGAGTCAACCCAATCGAAAAATGCAGCCGAATCTTTTTCGTATTCTTTCCAAATAGAAGTAATGACATTGGCTTTAGGTACTTTTAAGTTTTGGCGTAGCACATTAAGCATACTTGGACGCATAACCAATACAAATTTACCGGGATATTCTCGTATTGTAATAGGCTTAATTCGCTGATATTTAAATTCAAACGAATAATTGCATTGCCCCGGTTTATAAGACTTCCATCTGGAATACCATACTTTTATTCCGTGACTTTTTGGCGAAGGAATTTTTTCATTTAGCTTATGAATTTCAAATAAGGAAGCAGCAACATATTTATCAACCACCAATATCTTGCCCGTTTTACGGGCTGCTTTAAATATATCTGTCAACCGGTCGATATGTTGCCCGGAACACCAAACAAGATTGAGTTTATCGTTGTCTTTTTTGAAAAGGTCAATAAAATCCTGTTCTATTTCAGCTTCGGCTTTCGACTGTCTATCTCTTTCTATGTTTGTTCCTTCCAAAATCAGATAATCAACTTCTTGAGGTAAATTCTTATACAAAGTTCTTTTTCGACCATGCAAACGAATATCGCCACTGTACAAAATCCTTTTATTATCAGCTTCAATCAGAAAAGCACAAGCATCATAAGCAGAATGGTCAACCGTATAAGCCGTCAAATTAATATCACCAATGATTATAGGTAATTGGGGTTTGATAATCTGTAAATTCTCAATCTTTGATTTATATGGCAGGAACACTTCGTTTATTCTGAACATAGCTTCAGTTCCTGCAGTAACATATATAGGCATGTTCGGCGAAACTTCGGACAACAGCCCATGATGGTCTTGATGGTAATGACTGATAAATATAGCATCAACAGCTTTACACCAGTTGCGAGCTTGGTCTCTGATTTGCTGTTTTTGTTCTTCCGTTTTCTTTTCAAAATCCAACGGCAAGCCTATATCAATCAAAACACGAGAACTTTCGGTAGCTATTTCTACACAGCTTCCGCCAATTTCGTTTGTACCTCGGTGAATGGTTAGGGTCATAGAAATTTATAAGTAAATGGTGCACTTTCCCCAATAAACTCTTGCAATTCTATTCTCAGTCCTATTGAAGAACATTCGTTGATTATTTCTCTAGTTGCTTTGTTCTTATCAGTTGCTTTTTCATAATTTGACCAATACTCGTGATTTGCTAGGAGTCTAAGAGTTACAGGTTTATTATGAAATTCTTCCCATTTGAAAGTTTTGTTATGAATTTCAGGGTTTTTATGATGTATATTCTCTTCATCTAGTTTCTTTGCATTTTTAATTATCATTTCATAATATGAAAGTAATTGAAGTAAGGCATCAAAGGGCTGACCATTACTATCTTTTTTATATTTCAATTCACAAATTACAAGTCTACCATCAAAGAAACCTATAAAATCAACCCTCTTACTAGACCACCTTTTTGCTGGTTCTCTTTTTTGACCAATTGGTAATTCAAAGTCATACCAATTTTTATCTGATTTATATATTTCTCTTTGAAAATGTGTTTCCTTTTGTTCCTTAGCAGACTTTTTAGATGTGTCGGGAATGCTACCGTTAAAGCCTAATGGATTTTTAATATATTCCCAAAACTCTAAATTTGATTTACTTAATTTGACTTTGAATTTTTGAATGCTTTGATCTACAATTTGTTTTATTTCCATCTTCTCTGAATTGTCATTTAACTTCTCAACTTTCATTAAATTCAACATAAAATCTATGTCGTCGTATATGTAATCAACTATAAGGTTCCATTCACAATGAGCTGTTTTACTATCCTTTACTTCCAATAAGCCCCATTTATTATCTTTTTTCAAGCATACGTACGATTTACCGCTAAAGCTATTTAATGGAACAACTTCAATGAAATCGAAGTCAAAGAGCTTTTTGTTATAATCAGCATTACCCATACCACGAACCTCTGAAATGCCAAATAAATTCCATTTCTTTGATCTGTTAGTTCTTGCAATCATTGCTGCTAAACTACCATCATTACAGTAAATTAGTTTTTCCATTAGTATTATTAATTAAATGATTTATATAAGTTATCACGTCACAAATCTACAAATAATATTCTGATAATTTGTGAATTATGCTTGCCAATTTTTCACGAACTGACTGAGGGGAAATCACTTCCAGATATTCCCTCTTTCGTAGTATTTCCTGATAAAAATCGTCAGTGGGAGAAAGCCAATAACTGAAAATAGTATAATCTTTGGTTGATTCAACTACATTTTGTGAATGATGCAATGGCAAAGCAAGTAAATACTGAGTTGTTTCAGCATAAGCTTTGATGTTGATTTCACAGGGTTTTTCCGAATCGGTTTTCATAATACCAATTGAAGCTTTCAGAAATTCAGCAGCAACAAAATCAACCGGAAAAACAAACTTTTTATCTGTAGTTACTATACTTCTAATTCTGTCAAGCGCATACACTTTTACTTTATCTTCATTTTCAGTTCGTCCATACACATACCAGCGCCGATTGAATAGTTTTACGAAATAAGGATAAAGTTCAATTTCAAGGGGCTTCTCACTCCAATAGGGATGATATGTCATTAAGACGATATTGTTTTCTCGTATTACGTTTATAATAGACGGTAGAAATGTATTTACCGAAGGTATTTCATCCACGATAATTCTATCTTTTATATCTTTACTTTCCTGAATGATATTACTAATTGAAAAGCTGTTTAAAAGCCATTTAATAAAATCGTTTTTACCAAACTCTTCAACGTCTTCTATATAATACTTATTGGTGATATTATTACACCCAATATTTATATCAAAAATTTCTTCTATAGCAACTTTGTGATTATGAAAAGTTCTGCGTGTCAATGGTTTTCCATTTGACAAACTACTTTGTAACCACTTGGAATTAATTTCTTTGAGCGATATTTCTCCGGCACTATAAATAGTATCAGCAAGCCAAATATATTTATTTAGAATGTTTTGAGCCATGAGATGATAGATTTTGTGTGCAAAGAAAATACATTGGTGTGCAAAATTGTTGCACAAGGTAGGAATAATTTAATTGCCTATCAAATAAAATGGCAAAATCAAAATTCTCTGATGCCCGCAGGTTGTTTCGGCAACGTGTCGCACATTGTCTGAATCAGAATTTTCAGTATTATAGAATTCTTGGCAAGCCAAGCGGCATAGCTGATTATACACACCTCAGGGATAAGTGAGGTATGGATAATATTTTAACAAACGTGAGTTCGATAGAAACGAATGCTATCAATAGCTGATTTTCACTTTTCATTGCCGTCACTTTCAAGTGACGGATAGGAATGCAAATTTCAGCATCGGCTTTAGCCGTATATTTTAGCTGTTTACATGGGCTAAAGCCGAGTATTTCGCGCGGCTTTAACCCGTCACTTGAAAGTGACGGCAATGAATAAATCGGATAATCAGTTTGTTTGCTAAACTTTACAGTTTTTCTTATCCCGAACTCACGTTATACATTACCCCAACTCTGATGAAACAGATGATTAGTATTCATCAGAAACCACAACCGGTTAAAATCAGCGTAATCATTTAATCAGATAAAATCAAGGTTCAGACATTGGCAGGAAATATCAAAAAATACAGCATAATCAATTAAATAGATAAATTATATGGAAAAAGTAAGTTGTTCGAAATGTGGTGCAGATAATACAATTAAAGCAAAATACTGCTCAAGTTATGGATACGAATTGCCTAAAATTGAAGTTGATAATGTGATTAATCCCATTCAACAGGATCATTCATCGAAATCAGGTAACATGAATAAGATAATAAGAGCCATAGTGGGTGTGATTTTTTTCGCATTAGCATATAATGGAGTACAGCAATTATTCTTTAAGTCAGCTTCTTATGATAAGGAGATGATAAGTATCGCCAATGAAATTAATAAGTCTTGTCCTATAATAATAGATGCTGAAACACGTTTAGATAATACTATTGCCCTGCCGGATAAAGTTTTTCAATATAATTACACATTGGTAAATGTGGAAAAAAGTAAGGCTGATACACTAATGATGAAGAATTACCTTGAACCCATTATTACAAATCAGGTAAAATCAAATCCTCAACTCCAATATCAGCGAGATCATAAATGGACGTTGAGTTATTTATATAAAGATAAGAATGGATTATATTTACTAATGATCAGAGTAACTCCCGATAAATACGAGAAATAATAAGAATAAACCTTATGTTTCCTTGCTTTTTTAATGCATGAGGAGATAAAATAACCAATTAATTATCATGCCGTTCTAGAGGCAGTGTAGGGTTTTGTTCTAAGGACAGGTCACTACCTATCCCTACATGTGGGCTATTGGGGTGGAATGTGACACATGGGGATTAAAATAACCAGACAGTTAACAAAGACAACATGAAACGAACATGACAAAAATCACTGTTTTGACACACAAGGGAATGATTATATTTTGTCATGGAGTTCCATCTGACCTTAAATAAAAAATTATAAACAGATGAAAAACATTTTATTTCTATTATTGGGTTGTATTTTGTTCAGTTGTCAATCTTCACACGACAAGACAACTGAGAACCAGATAACAGGAACCGGAACAGAGAAAAATGTGGATACACTCAACAATTTCAACACAGTGCAATTGAAACTCAACACAACGACCCCTTTTCAGCACAAGTATTTTGGAGTAGATGACTCGTTGTTTTTTGGTTTTAAAGAGATTATCACTGATGTGTCTTTGGGTGATGACTTAGGGTACATTGTTTTCACCAAAGACAATGGTTTTCATGTGGCATTGGTAAAGTATGAAAACAGACGGCTTAAAGTCATTGGAATAACAAATATACCAAACTTAAAAGGTAAAGAAGAATTTGTGCAGGGACGTTATCCTGAAAGTATCAGGAAATTCACAACTTTTGGTGTAGTTGAAGTAAATGAAGGCAAAGTGAAAACTATTCGGGCATGGAGAATTAATAATAAAAATAAGTGCCTTGAACAAATAAGCCCGGCAACAGTTGATTTTACAGATTCATACAATACAGATACTGACTAAAGAAGGTTATTTCTATTAGTAAAATCACCCATCAACTCCGTAGGAGTTGACTGTGCATAACCCCCGGTGTAACCGGGGGTAAATGATGCCTTATGATATTACAACCCCGGAAGGGTTGCCCTAATTAAAAATAACTGACATGGGGAAACTCTTACCGAGTTCTATTGATTTTTCCATTCTTATTTGTTTTTTTGCGAACAGAACATGTTTAAGAAACCTGTAAATCAGAATACTAATGAAAAAAAAAGGTTTTGGATATTTAATAATTACTTTGCTGTTAATTGCCTGTACAGGTGCGACAAACAAAGCAAATGACAAAAGGATAAACTCTACAGATGATTTTGTTATCACACTCGATACATTTCATGTTAATATAAAGGGGAATCTAACACATGCGCTTAAATATCGGGATAAATACTATGTGCTTTTTGAGGAAGTAGCTGTAAATAATTACGGTGGATACAATAAAAGGTGGTTGGTAATTTTTTCAAAAGGTGATATTGAGAAAAAAGTAGATTTACCAAAGGAACTTGAAGTAAATTATCTTGATTTTTTTGTCCATAACGATAGCATTATTCTAAAACCATATATGGATGAAAGTATTTATTGTTTTGACACACATGACTATATCTGGAAAAAGATTAGCAAGGCGGAAGATTTGATCTTTGAAGATGAGAAATATTGGGTCTATTCTCGGGATTTTGGAGAATGGGGAGGTAAAACCTGGTTTAAGGATAAAGTGACTGGATTGGAATATGAGATAGAAGCAACTAAACCATTAGTGAATAAAATTGGTCCAAGTTATTATTTTACAAACGGGATTCAAATCTTAAAAATTGAAGATCCATTGCTTCTAAATAAATGCACTGGTGACATAACGTATGAAAATATAGAAGCCAGTAAAAAATGCTATAGTTGGTATGGTAATGCTACAGGTTTTCAGGTAATTTATAAAGATACAACATATAATCAATTCGATTTTTCATATCATCCGGGCATTGTGAGTTCATTTGTCTGGAAAAATAAACTTCTGCATATATACGAAACCGAGAAGGCAACTTATATTGCAAAGATTGAAAATAATGCAATAAAACCCATTCAAAAAGTAGCAAAAGAGCTACGTTTTTTTGGTGCATCAGACTCCTATCGTTGTAAAAATCTTAATGGTACGAATGAATTGTTGAAATTTGAAATTAAGGAAAAACAGCTGTGTGGATTATTTGATATTGTGGATAATAAAATTGAAATCCATTACATTACCAATAACGCTGAATTATATCCAAAATTATTTGCTAGTTCTAAAGCGAACGACATATTTGATCAACGATTAAATCTTATCTTGACCAATTTACCCAACCTTCAATTAAAGAGAGTTGAACAAGAAGAAAAGCATTGGAATAGTTATGAAAATACCCCTAATCATTCGGTTGGCATTGGTGATAGTTGGAATCCTAAAAAATATTCTATAGATATTTTCAAATCATTTTTGATAAAGGAAGATTCATTAATTTCATATACTACAGAGTATTTTGCCACGAAGAAAAACCGTTTGGTGAGAGCAGTAATATTTGAATGGCATGATGATACTGATTTATTCAAAAGTCAATTGCATGAAAGAGCAAGAAAAGCTTTCAAAACAAAACTATCATTTTTGGAACGTTGCATAACACAAAAAGCAGGAAACCACATTAAATTCATAAACGAAGAAGGCTATACCGAAAAAACATGGAAAACACACAATGGATTGACAATTGAGTTGGAAAAGATGAAGGATATAAATGAAATAAGTCTAATCATTTACCAACATTGATACTATTCAAATAAAATGCCTTGCCTATAAACTCCGTAGGAGTTGACTGTGCATAACCTCTGGTGTAACCGGGGGTTATTAGCTTCGCTGTTCCGATAGCTATCGGAATCCAATTTACAGAGTACTCCTTCGGAGTAGAGTCGGGAATGATGCCATACAATACATCGTGGGGCAGTGTAGGGTTTTGTTCTACGGACGGGTCACGACCTATCCCTACATGTGGGCTATTGGGGTGGTGGATAGTTTCATTCTGCCAATTCTTACATTCTCCTTATTAGCGTCCATGGATCGCTGACCGTTGGTTCTGACACTGACACCCATTAGATACATCCTTCTTAAAATAACTAAGCGAATAATTTAAAAAAATTGAATTATTCGCTTCTTTTTTGTGGTAATATAATTTGCGATTAAAATTATTTGCTTATTTTTGTAATGCGAATTAATTAATCTGGTACACACTGTCTGAAGTTTCCCCAAGACATAGACCTAACCGACTATGCACGAGAGAATCAATCGTTTTCTGAATCGACCGTTTCCCCTCTTTCTGGCACAGAGAAAGGGAAGGTTTTATTTTTGCTGGTTAATTATTATTTTTGTGTTGCTGGCAAATATACTTCAACCCTTCGGACTTGACAACCACCACGAATTTCATAAGGCTCTGGTACTGTCCAATTATATTCTGGTGTTTTTCGGCATGTATGCCGTGCTGTATATGATTCTTTCGTTCTTCGACGGTCACTTTTTCTCATCCGACTCGTGGACAATCAGAAAGGAGTTACGCATGTTGCTCTTCTACATTCCTGTCGCTGCCTTTAGCACCTATGTGTTTTCCGGTTTCGCGGTGCCCGACTTTGAACTGAGCCTGCCCTCATTTATCGAGCTACAGTATTACAACGGCATTTTGAGTGCCATATCTATCCCTGTATTCGGATATTTTGTCGATACCCGACTCAACCCCGCCAAAGTTGCCCAACGGGTCGCCCGAAAAGAGAATCGGGAGTCGGGCATACGCCTCACTGAGCCGCAGGCGCAGCAAATACTCCACACCTTGCACGAAGCGATGGAGACGCAACAGCTCTATTTGTCGCGAAAATGCAGCGTACAGTATGTGGCCGCCGGTTGCGCTATTCCGGCGCATCATATATCGTGGGTTATCAATACTTATTGCAACAAAAACTTCTCCGATTTTGTCCACGAATATCGCTGCCGGCACGCCTGCCGGTTGTTTGAGAGTAACGATGCGCAACGGTTGACCATCGAAGCCATTGGAGCGCAGTGTGGTTTCCGCAACAGGGTGAATTTTTACTACGCCTTCAAGAAAGTGTACGGCAAAAGCCCTTCCAACTATCTGAAAAGCCTCCCTAAGGAGTCGTAACCGGCCATTTCTCCCCATAGTTACCCTCAAAAGCCCAGATACACCCCGGTAAAACAGAAAAATATAGGGAACAAACACGATTTGTTGCCAGACAAAATGAATTTGTTGCCAAACAAAAATGATTTGTTGCCAAACAAAAATGATTTGTTGCCAAACAAAAATGATTTGTTGCCAGACAAAATGAATTTGTTGCCAAACAAAAATGTTTTGTTGCCAGACAAAAAGAATTTGTTGCCAGACAAAAATGTTTTGTTGCCAGACAAAAATGTTTTGTTGCCAGACAAAATGAATTTGTCATCGAACAAAAATGTTTTGTTGCCAGACAAAAAGAATTTGTTGCCAAACAAAAATGTTTTGTTGCCGGTCTAAATGTTAAAACAGGGGTGAAATTCCATTTTTACCCCGAATCTGGTAAAGAATTAGAATCCTTTACCAAACTGACCCTTAAAAATTTGCACTCTGCGGATTGCCGCCTTAATTTTGGGGCATTGTTTCACTCTAAAAATAATAATTTATGAAGACAAACACAGCAGTTTTGCACCTGAAGGGCAAAAATCCTCAGGACGTTTACAATCTTGGCGGCAAAGTAAATACCAATATGGTTGCCAACAAAGTGACGTTTCCATCTCCCGACCCGACTATGGATAATTTCGGTACGGAAGTCACAAAACTTGATACTACCCTTAAAGAGAAAGATGGGAGTAAAGTAAAAAATCAGGCAGTAATTGACCAGGTGGAGGTGGTGTACGCCATGCTGAAGTTATTGCTCACTTATGTCAACAAGGTGGCCGATGGCGATATAGCCATTATTCTGCTGTCGGGCTTCGACTGCAACAATGACCCTGTGGCACACGATATTCCGGGCAAAGCCGTGATTAAACGCATCGAAGACGGAAGTGTGGCCTGTAGTGCCAAAATATTTATGGATGCCCTGTCGGATGCTGACCGCTATAAGGTGGAGACTACCACCACACCCGATACTGCCGATAGCTGGGAAACCGAAATAGACTATGGCGGGCTTAAAAAGCTTGAAATAAGAGACCTTGCCGCCGGGCAGAAAATATATATCCGAGTGTCGGGAGGCAACACGCACGGGTGGGGCACCGCCAGCGAACCGGTGGCTTTTATTCCGCGATAGGAGAGGCAAAACCCTGCAATCGGTACCATTTCGGTGGACGATGCAACAGAGGCCCGACCCCGTAAGGAGTCGGGCTTCCGCTTTTTCAATAAACAAAATAAATTTAACCTAATTGTTTGTTTATTAAAAGGTATTTTGTAGATTTGAGGCGTGAAACGTTTATTCCGGTTTTGCTTTCGCAACCACCAATGCAGAGGGCAAAAGAGGAAGATAAAACGGAAAGAGTGGGGGGAAATGGGAAATTTACAAATAGATTTTTAAAGCTATAGGCGATATATGCAAACTACTACTTCGCATACACAATTTGGGTGTTCGCATATATAGGTGTTATGTGCAAGTGTAAAAAAAAGAAAACGCAAATTTCAACTAGAAAACAGACTATTATAAAATGATTAATGACTCAAATTTTAAATATGTAATTTCAAACCTTGGCTGGGTTGACAAAGGAAACTTATGGATTTACAGTTCTGAAAAGAAAGATATTGAAAGTTTTAGATTATCTGATGCTCAATATCTTTCAATTCACAAAGGAGAAAATGACTATTTTTCGGTAGGACACAATTTTAACGACACTAGATTTGAAATCACAGTACACCATTTCTCTGACCCGACAAAAGTAGTTTGTAAATTGTCTTTTGACAACTTCAAGAATACTGTAGATGGAGACATTAATCTTTTATGTCACGTTCCAAAGTACTACATTGCGAGTTTAAACATAAACAATGAATTCAGATTTCACTTATTCAGAATCGAGAACGGTCAATTATCAGTCATTGATGACAAAATAAATTGGTATTATGAAGGGAACTTTGATTTTGGTTATCAAGGCTTAATCGGGGTGACAGAATATGAAGATGAATTAATCTTTTGTGTTCAAAGAGATGGAAGTTTATATCGTTACAGTTTGATTTCTAATGAAATTATTGAGAAAATTCCTCTAGCAAATAAATATGGAAATCCAAGAGTAACTTTTTGTGAGAACTTTTCTGAACTTTGGGTAGATGATTATGATACGATTCTAAAAGTAAATCCCAAAACTTGGAAAATTGAAAATTATAAATTGTTACAACCAGATGATAAAGGGTCTGGACAACTTATAGGTTCATATTCAATTAATAAAGACTTAATTGTGGTTCCAAGACCATTTAGTTCTGACATATTGATTCTTGATAAAGATTTGAATCCAAAAGCTTCAATCAAAGTAGGGAATCAGCCATTGGAGGCTGTATTACTTGACAAATTGATTGTTGCAAGAGAGTGGAAAACAGGGAAATTGAAAACAGAAATGATTGACAGTTTAACACAACATAACAAACCAGAGCAACAGGAAGTAACTGGAATGAAAAGACTAATTTCTTGGTTGAAAAAGAAATAAAACACCTAGCCCATAATACATAGACTTTCGTGCGGTCGGCACGACCCAGCATGAAAGGCAAGTTGAACTTAATTTCCGATTGCAGGATCTTTGTTCAATGAGCGAGGAGAAGTCCCGATAGCTATCGGGAGTAGATTATGGGAAAAGCGGCATGATTTTGATGTTCCGTCCCGTCCAGTCGGATTTGCAATCCGACAATGGCATAGAGTATAAGGATCTCCCGCTAGCGCGGATCTTCTGACCCGTGCCACTCTAAAATAAAGCAGCAGATAAATAACAGCACTATAAGAGATACTTTATTGGAGCGACAAAGAATGGCTAAATAAGAACAGAAGATGACAGAAAAAATGTTACTGATTTCATTTTCACTATTGATAATTATTTTATTTGCAATGAATTTCAATGAAAAATGGAATAACAAATTCTATGAAGAAATTAAAGACAAAAAATCTCTCTGGTATTGGTTTAAAGTTTTCAAATTTCCAGAGACAAAAGAAAATTTTATTAGACTTTGTAAGGGACTGAGTATTTTTGTGATAATAATCCAAACAATTACAATTGTATTTCTACTGACACGAAATTAAAAATGGACTGCTGCTAATACATAGACTTTCGTGCGGTCGGCACGACCCAGCATGAAAGGCAAGTTGAACTTAATTTCCGATTGCAGGATCTTTGTTCAATGAGGGAGGAGAAGTCCCGATAGCTATCGGGAGTAGATTATG
>Ga0302286_10001785_pt1 | contig 15530 bp, 16 predicted proteins | sample III_Fen_E2_3_FD_198765 | JGI IMG/M metagenome (GOLD analysis project Ga0302286, IMG submission 198765) | Peat permafrost microbial communities from Stordalen Mire near Abisko, Sweden - III_Fen_E2_3 | ecosystem: Environmental > Terrestrial > Soil > Wetlands > Permafrost | place: Sweden: Abisko...
TCAATGCATATTCTTCGGTAAGTCACTGCGGATTGGTATTGTTCGCTATCCTGATGATGAACGAAACTGCTGCTACCGGTGCTATCTTGCAAATGCTTTCACACGGTTTAACTACAGCTCTTTTCTTCGCACTGATTGGAATGATTTACGGAAGAACTCATACTCGTTTGATTACCGAAATGGGTGGTTTAATGAAAGTAATTCCTTTCCTGGGTGTATGTTTCGTTATTGCAGGGTTAGGTTCATTGGGATTACCAAGTTTAAGTGGGTTTGTGGCTGAAATGACTATTTTCGTTGGTGCATTCCAACATACAGATTTGTTCCACCGTGTATTGACCGTTCTGGCTTGTAGTTCTATTGTTATTACCGCTGTATATATTTTGCGCATGGTCGGAAAATTCTTATTAGGAAAAATGCAGGATCCACATCACGAACAGTTGAAAGATGCCACCTGGTATGAAAGAATTTCAGTGGTTACCCTGCTGTTTTTTATGTTCGCACTTGGTTCAGCTCCTTTCTGGATTTCAGATATGATTCACAATAGCGTTCTTCCTGTTATAGGACAATTGATTAAATAATAAAAAAGTCAATAGTCTATAGACTATAGTCAGTAGACACTAAATAAAGATTTAAAATTAAAGAAGACTGGTGACCATCGACAGGTGACCGTAGACAAAAATAAAGAACATGGATTACAGTAGTTTTTTACAAATGCGCGAAGAGTTTTCACTTTTAGGAGTGATGATTTTCCTTTTGATTTTCGATATATTTGCCGGAGAAAAAGCGTTGAAGTATTTTCAACCGTTGGCATTGGTACTTCTGACAGCCCACACCATTATCAATTGTGTACCACGCGATGCTTTTAGTATTGCAGGTGGAATGTTTCAATATGTGCCTATTCAGACTTACGTGAAAAGCATTCTGAACATCGGAACTATCGTTGTTTTATTGCAGGCTCATAAATTTCTGAACGAAGATGCTAACCGTATTAAACGGGGTGAGTTTTACTTCCTGACTCTTTCTACCTTGTTGGGAATGTATTTCATGATTTCGTCGGGCAACTTCTTAATGTTCTTTATCGGACTTGAAACTGCTTCTATTCCAATGGCTACTTTGGTTGCTTTTGATAAATACAACCGTAAATCGGCCGAAGCAGGTGCTAAATACATTCTTTCTGCTGTCTTTGCTTCAAGTATCTCTGTATTCGGTATGTCATTGATCTACGGTTCAACCGGAACACTTTACTTTGCCGATTTAGCAACATTGATTACAGGAACACCACTTCAAATCATGGCATTTGTATTCTTTGCCGTTGGTCTGTTCTTTAAAATATCGTTGGTTCCTTTCCACTTGTGGACTCCGGACGTATACGAAGGTGCTCAGACAAATATCACTTCATACCTTTCGGTTATTTCTAAAGGTTCGGCTGTATTTGTTTTATTTACCTTATTGGTTAAAGTATTCGGACACATGGCTGCTCAATGGCAACCTATCTTATACGGACTTGCAATAATAAGTATCACTGTAGCCAACTTATTTGCTATCCGTCAACAAAACCTGAAACGTTTCCTGGCGTTCTCGTCTATATCGCAAGCCGGTTACATTCTATTGGCAATCATAAGCGGAAGCCAAATGGGTATGGCTTCGTTGGTTTACTTTGTATTGGTATATATGTTCTCTAACTTAGCTGCATTCGGTGTTATTTCCGTTATCGAAGAACGTACCGGAAAGGTGAAGATGGATGACTACAATGGCTTGTACCAAACAAACCCACGTTTAAGCTTCGTGATGATGCTGGCTTTATTTTCATTGGCTGGTATTCCTCCTTTCGCAGGATTCTTCAGTAAATTCTTTATATTCTCGGCAGCAGCCGCTCAAGGTTATTATGTATTGGTATTTGTCGCCTTGCTGAACACTATCCTGTCTTTGTATTACTACTTGTTGGTTATTAAAGCCATGTTCCTGAACAAAAGCGAAAACCCGATAGAAACCATAAAAAGTGATGTTCCTGTAAAAATCAGTTTTGTGATTTGTACAATGGGTATACTGCTAGTTGGGTTAATCAGTACCATTTACACTCAGATAAGCGCATTGAGTTTCGGAATGTAATTCTCTGCTTTATTGATATTAGAAACCCGCTGTAAGTTTGACTTGCAGCGGGTTTGTTTGTTGAGAAGAAGTATGAGTTGGTAAAATAATGTCTATCTATTTCAATCGTTGTTTGATAAACTGACAAATAAAATCCACTGTCTCGTCAATACCAAGCATGGATGAATTAATGCAGAGATGATATGATTTGGCTTCGCCCCAGACCTTATTGCTGTAAAAATTGTAGTACTCTGATCGCTTTTTATCCGTCTTTGCAATCAATTCCTGTGCTTTATCGAGCGATAGTTGGTATGTTTGGGCAACACGTTTAATCCGATCTTCAGTATCAGCGGTTATAAACACATTGATGCAGCGTGGGTGATTACGTAAAATATAATCGGCACATCGCCCTACGAATACACAGGATTCTTTCTGAGCTAAATCACGAATGACATCACTTTGTATTTTGAAAAAAGTCTCGTTAGTCAGGTAGTTATTTGTGTATACTTCATTGTTGACATTGGTACGAAGTCCTATTAATCCACTGAGAAAACTATAACTTGATTTTTCATCTGCTTTTTCGAAAAACTCTTTTCCCAAACCACTTTCTTTCGAAGCCAGTTTGATAAGTTCTTTGTCGTAGAAGCCAATGCCAAATTCGGTAGATAGCTTCTCCCCTATTTGCCGACCGCCACTACCTAACTGCCGACCTATATTGATTATAAAAGTTTCATTCATTATTATTATATTTTTTATATTTTGACGATAAGATTAAAGAACAAAGACAAAAAAGTAAAGACTATTGACAATAGACTATAGACCTTTGAGTTTTTGTGCCACAACCTGCCTTTTAAATTTACGAAACTGAGAAACCAGCATAAATGCCGATACTATACTGGAAGCCAGATCGGCTGAAGGCATGCTGAACCAGACTCCTTTTACTCCAAACAAAGCTGGCAGAATGAGCAAACAGGGCAATAGAAACAATAACTGTCTGGTCATTGACAAGAAAATAGCTTTACCCGCCATACCTATACTCTGAAAGAAATTGGATGTTACCATCTGGAATCCTACAATCGGGAAAAACAGGAGTACTATGCGTAAACCTTCAGCAGCCATATTAATCAACTTCTGGTCGGTAGTAAACACCGAAGCCACAGCGTGTGGAAACAGTTCACCTATAAGAAAACCCAATGTCATTACAACTGTAGCACAAAAAATAGTTTTTTTCAACACCTCGGTTACCCGTGCATATTGCCCGGCACCATAATTATATCCGGCTATAGGCTGCATGCCCTGATTAAATCCCATTGCAATCATAGCAAACAGAAATACCACACGGTTTACTATTCCATAAGCTCCCACTGCCAAATCACCCCCATGACGAATAAGACCCTGATTAATTAGAACAACAATAACACACGAAGCGGCATTCATCAAAAAAGGGGCTAAGCCGATAGACAGAGAATCAACAACGATCTTACGTTGCAGCTTGAAAATCCCTTTTTTCAGATGAATAAAATGCTTTTTATCGCTAAAGATGCTAATTTGCCACGCTAACATAATTGTTTGTGAGATTACTGTAGCAAAAGCACTTCCCTGTATGCCCCATTTAAACACAAATATAAATAAGGGATTCAGAATAACATTTATGAGTACCGAGCAAAGCGTGGCATACATGGCTTTCTGTGGGCGTCCGGTAGAACGCAACAAGGCATTCAGACCAAGGTACATGTGCGTCACCACATTACCGAACAGAAGAACCTCCATATACTGATGTGCATAAGGCAATGTGGCAGCACTGGCTCCGAAGAAGTAAAGAATAGGATCCAAAAAGGATAATACCACCACCGTGTAGGCTAATCCAAGGATTAAATTAAGCACAAATACATTACCCAGAATTTTATTGGCAGTATCGTAGTCTTTTTGCCCTAAGCGAACCGACATAAGCGTGGCAGCACCCATGCCCACTAATGAACCAAAAGCAGCAGCCAGATTCATTAATGGAAACGTAAGCGCCAAACCTGATATGGCTAATGCACCCACCCCGTGACCAATAAAGATACTATCGGTGATATTATACAGTGATGAAGCCGTCATAGCTATAATAGCCGGTATGGCATATTGCATTAGCAATTTTCCTATATTCTCAGTTCCCAATGCAATAGGTAGGTCATTCTGTTTCATCTATATTCTCTGTATTTGATAAATTATTCAGGGACAAAGGTACTAAAAAAGAAGACTATTTGTAACCCGGGAAAATTGAGTTCTAATATGTTTTCCCTCCACCCTGATATGTCTTCCCGTAAACCGGATATTAGTGCAAATAATCGAAATCATCCTGCCACCAACAGAAATAAGCACTGTTATTTTATCGAATTTCACTATCTTTGAATCCAAAATTGCGCAAAAAACCATGAATAAACTAATCGACACTTTTAAAGGCATTTATCTTCGTCATCCATACCTGCTCATTCTATTTATATGTGTGCTTATGACCTTACCCTGGATTACCATGGGGGAGTTCTACACCAAGGGTGAACCGCGCGAGGCTACTGTGGCTAGTTGCATGTTGAACACGGGCAACTGGGTTCTTCCGTCGGACTATGCTGATGAGGTAGCTTACAAGCCGCCTTTTATGCATTGGTTTATAGCTGCTTTTTCGCTTCCGGTGGGTCATGTAACCGAAACTACCGCCCGACTGCCGTCGGCATTGTCACTGATTGGTATCACCATGATGTTTTTTGCCCTGCTATACAAACGAACTACCTCATTTCGTGCTTTTCTGGCATCTGTCATAGTGCTTACCAGTTTTGAAATGCACCGTTCGGGCATTGAAGCGCGGGTGGATATGACGTTGGCGTTTTTTATGGTTGCCGCCCTGATAACTCTGTTTAAGTGGGAAGAAAAGGGATTGAAAGGCTTTCCACTGCTTATTCCTCTCTTTCTGGGTGGAGCGGCACTGGTAAAAGGTCCGGTGGGTATACTCCTGCCCTGTCTGGTTTTTGGTATTTACCTGCTGCTTTTACAACGCTATTCGCTGTGGAAAATCATTTATAAAAACGTATTTGTAGCACTACCGGCTTTGGCCATTTTACTCGTTTGGTATGTATTGGCATACAGGCAAGGTGGTGAACATTTTCTGAATCTGGTGTACGCCGAGAACTTCGGACGATTTCTGGGCATGGACAGCAAAAAACTGGGTATATCCTATGATCTTGGACACGAAGGTCCTTTCTGGTATTACATTCCGGCTATTCTTTTGGGTTTTATGCCCTGGACACTCCTGCCCATCTTTAGCGTATTTACCAATTCGTTCAGAAAATCAGTCAGACATATCAAACCACAACAGCATTCTATCCTGTATCGAATTGCTGGCATGAATAAACTGACGCTGTTCAGTATTGTTTCAGTGGTGATTATCCTTACATTTTATGCCATCCCATTGTCCAAACGAAGTGTGTATATTATGCCTGCTTATCCGGGTGCAGCTTACTTGCTTACACTGCTGTACGAATGGGCATTGGATAAAAAGCCTGCTCTGATTAAGCTCGTTACCCGGGTGCTTTTGAGCCTGTCGGGCATTTTGATAATACTGATAGCTATTTTCCATTTTATTGATTTATCGACTGTGGCTACCCCCATCATTCACGATGTAAAAACACTGCACGATGTAAATTTATTCTCGGTAACATTTCAACATCCTACCGTTTTGGGATTTCTAGTATGGTTTTTGTTACTTGCTGCTTTCGTTGGTTGTTGGATTATTTTGAAAAAGAAAACTCCCGATGTTATTCTTATATCAACGTTGGTGCTGTTTATATGCACACAGGTTTTTCTGGAAGGCTTGGCTTATCCTGTTTTCAAAGATGCCTATTCATCGCGTCCGTTTGCCGAAAAGATAGAGGCTAAATACGATTTGAAAGACAAAACCTATGTAATGAACAACTTAAAAGAATACTCCAACATGTATGGTTTGAACTTTTACCTGGGGAATAACTTTAAAAATTTTGAAAAAGAGCAACCCGGAGAGGGTTATTTCATTATTGCGCAATGCGACATTGAAAAGATACAGGCCAAATACAGCAGCAAGTACACTTTCACTGAGCTGGAACGTACTCAGGATAAATATAATGACTCCGGCAATGTTATGGTTTTATACCAAATTGTCAAATCAAATAAATAGAAGAATACAGCAACTTAATATAGCTGTATCACAGTTACAAAAAGCGTCAGGCTATATGCATTATCCCGTTAATTATTACTAACAGCGAAGAGCAAACATTGATAAATAGCGTATTTTTGTACTGACTTTAAATAAATACACATTAATGACGTTTATTAAAACAAACAAATAGTCGTAATACATATATAATTTTTTACAAATGATGAATTTACTTTCCATTATGCTTCAGGTAGCTACTGATTCAATTGCTAATCCGGCTGCAACCGCTACAGCAGCTGTCGCTAATCAGAATTATTTTCTATTATTACTAAAAGGAGGTTGGGTTTTACTTCCATTATCGATATTATTTGTCATATCCAACTATGTATTTATCGAACGTTGGGTTTCAATTAATATATTAGGTAAAGTTGACGCTACCTGGACTGCCAGGATAAATGAAATGGTAGCCGAAGGAAAAATTGAAAAAGCAATCAAATTTTGCAACGAACGACAAACAACCTATGCTAAAGTACTTGCTGCAGGATTACAAGCTGCCGAAGGCGATGATATAGAAGTGCAGGATGCATTGCAATCGGAAGCTCGTCAACAAATATCAGTACTCGAAAGAAGTATGAATTACCTCGGTATTTCAGCATCCATAGCACCTATGATGGGTTTCCTTGGAACTATTTTCGGAGTAATAAAGATTTTTTATAACATTTCTATTACCAACGATTTGAACATTGCGAATATTTCTGATGGTTTATACCAGAAAATGATTTGTTCGGGTGCCGGTCTGTTTGTAGGTATCATAGCCTATTCGGGATATTATATTCTGAACGGACGTATTGACAGAGTGGTAGTGCGTATGGACAAATACTCAAACGATCTGCTGAAAGAAATCCGCAGCTACAAAAGAGGACTAAAGGCTTAATTATCTCTATCAAACCGTTACAAGTACACATTAAAAATGAAAATAGAACGTAGAAAGTTGAGAACTGCAGAGGTTTATACTGCATCGTTGAACGACATCATGTTTTTCCTGTTGTTGTTCTTCCTTATAGTATCAACATTGGTAACTCCGGCTACCATTCAGGTTCTACTACCAAAATCAAAAACATCGAGCGATGTAGTAGTCAAGAAACAGATAAATCTTACGATTACCGCAGACCACAAGTATTATCTTGAAAAGAAAGAAATTACTTTTCAAGACATTCAACCTAAACTGGCTGATTTAATTGCGAAGAAAAAACAAAAAGAAGAAATGATTGTTCTGCTTCATGCCGATAAGTCGCTTAATTTGCAAGATGCAGTCAGCGTTATCGACATAGGAAACAAGCTGAAGATAAAGATGATTCTTTTTACCAAGAAGGATAAAGGATAAGGGTTAAAGACCCTGATATTGTAAAAATATTAAGAGCGGAGCAGTCTGAATTCAGACTGCTCCGCTCTTTGTAGTAAAAAGTTACTTATCTCCCTTTTATTATCCTAAACAATATGGAAACTACAGCTAAGATTAGTAGAATGTGAATCATTCCTCCTAAGTTGAATGCAAAAAATCCAATAGCCCAGAAGATAACAAGTATTAATGCGATTGTATAAAGTAGACTGTTCATTTTGAAGTTGTTTTAAGTGATTAAATTTAAATATTCCAACACATATCAATATTGCGATAAAAAAAACAATTAAAGAAGAGAAACTGCCAGATAAAAACTAATTACACCATTGGTTGAATTGGGAATGGTATAACTTGATCCCATAAATGACCGGGGTTTTCCAACTTTAGTTAATCCTAAATTATAACGGGCGCCCATTGTGATTGCATCAATGTCTATACCTGCACCTAACACAATACCTGCATCGACCCGATTATAATTGTTTACATTCATGTTTTGCTCAAAATTAAACAGATTGACATTTGATTTATTTGTCACTTTACCATCAAGCAAATAAGCAAGATACGGACCAAATTGAAAATTAACCCGTTGAGTTACATTTACGACACATAACAATGGCATTTCCAGATAAGTCAGGTTGAAGTTAGCCGTTCCGTCCACAAACAGATTGTTGTAAGATATAGTTGCTCCCTTGGTGCTTAAACTTAATTCCGGTTGAAAAGCTATAAGAGTGGTAACAGGTACTTTTGCAAAAAAACCAATATTAAAGCCGGGAATTATATCCGATTTAGAAGCATCTTTTGTATAAAGGCTCGAAATGTTCACACCTCCTTTTATTCCCATTTCCAGTGGTTTAGATTCTTGTGCCTGACAAGGAATAAATGCCATAAACATACCCAGAATATAAATAGAGAAAATTAACTTTTTCATTTGCTTCAAGTTTCAGGTAAATTATTTTCGTGACAAGCTTCCATCTAAACAGAGACAACCTTATTTAAAATTCAGAGGAATTAAAGAGCTGATATAATCTTGTGCAATTCATCTTTTGTTTTGCCGAGTTTAATTTGAATTCGCCCGAGCATTTCTTCCTTTTTCCCTTCGGAAAACATCAAATCATTGTCGGTTAGTGCAGCAAATTTTTGTTTTAGTTTTCCCTTTTGTTCGTCCCAGGTACCTTTTAGTTCTGTCGTGTTCATAATCTTTTTTATTATTGGTGAATGAATTTTCACTACACAAAGATGAGGAGTTTTGCAACTGTTTCTCTTACACAATTCAGAGAAAGAATTACATCATTCACACATTGATTAGTTGATAGTTAAATATAAAAGACAGAGTTCGCTATGAACTCTGTCTTTTTCAGAGAATGTAAAACAAACAAGAGAAAATTTACTTCTTAGGTATTATGTCAATAATTACTGTACGGTTATAAAAGCGTTCTTCCGGAAATTTATTTTCGAAAGGAGACAATTTTTGATTGCCACCAAATCCTGACACTTCAAAAATAACGTCACTTCTTCCTGCTTTTTTCAAGCCCTGTTCAAGAATGGTTCTAACATCGATTGCACGAGCCATAGATAGCCGTTGGTTGTATTCTTCGTCTCCTATAACATCAGTATGACCGTGTATAATCACTTTTCCACCAATTGGAATTTTGGGTATTACAATGTTGGTAAGATATTTATGATACATGTTGATAGATTCGGATTTGTTGAATTCGTAGAGAATACTATATCGCATACCTTCATTATCTTTGGGTGCAACCCACAATACCATGTGTATTGATGCCGCTTTCACAACTGAGTTTCCACTTTTGAGTTGACCAATCATTTTGACATTATAATCACCTATGAGTTGAGTTCCCAAAATTGATTTTCCGGGGATGCTGACTTTATCTTCGGTATAGGGTCCTAACTTCTGTATTACACCTGATTCATCTGTCAATTCTAATGACCAGGAAGTAAATGATTTACTTGCTCCATCAACATTAAACGTCACATAACTATCGAGCGGTGCTTCCTGAACTGCATTGATAGCAACAGGTTTTAGAGGAGCGGCAGGTCCACTTCGGAATTCCATCAATAAACCGGGACTTTTACTTTCGATAGATACACGACGGTCGCCTTCACGAAGCAATACAAGTTCTTTTGTTCCTCCCGGTTGTTGCGATGGAATATTAGGTTTGGTACGTCCCTGAATGGCGATTCTCGATGGTTCAATTAAAAAAACAGATACCAGATATTGTTTCACCGATCCGGCCATGGCAAGTCCATCTTTTGAACCTTGTTCCGACGAACCTACTAATATTACTTTTGTTGAAAGATCTTTAGACATTCTGTCACCAAGGATATTCAACACATTGTAATACACTTTCATTTGTCTATCCGAACGACCTTTCATGTTTTTAGGAGCTGACATGGATAAATCATCCTCTTTGAAATCTTTTACCTGATCTTTTGTAAGTATGACATAACGATTTGGAATCTCGTCCGAACCTAAATCGAAGAACACATAATTACGAAGTGGAAAGATTTCTCTTACGTTACGTTCGTCAATAATATTTTCAGGCGAATTTACTGTGAAAGTAACTTCGGGATCAACAACACGTGGTGCTGCAAATGCTTCTGCTCTTACAGGCGAAACCCGGTGTCCTGTTCCCAGTTTTAGTGCTGCTCCAACTCTTACTGTTGTAATATTCATGGTTTCGATACTCCGTGGATCTTGTCCAAAATAAGGTTGAAAAGATACGAAAGGCGATAACACAAATTGAGTCTTATGATATTGCGATGAAAGCGGAATATCATAACCGGCACCGACCTGCATGGAAATAAGATTTTTATGAATGTCACTAAAATCACCTTTCACTGCAGCTGTAGGCAATTGGTCGGGATAAGCAGGATTGATACCCAGTTGATATGTGAACTCTTTATTTATATTAAATGCCAACCGTGGTCCTGCATAAAGATAAAGACCTGATTTGAATGGAGCAAAGCGTAAACTTGGTTCCACGGTAATGTAGCTCACATCGGCAGTCAGGTCGGCAGGACAATTACAAGGAGTTACGACTTCTTTAAATTTTCCATTACGATTATCGTAACCAGCCTGAAGCATTATACCCCAACGTGAATTAGCCGGACGATATTCAATAAGCGGTGCCAGAAAAAGCCCCACACCCGTACCATCGTGAAAAGTTGTTGGAACGGTTAGTTCAGCATTCAATTGTTGCGTTGAACCACGATAGAAATTAATATTGCCACCGGCTGCAACTCCAAAGTACCACGACGGTTTGGAGTATTGAATTGAATCTTGTGCCTGAACAGGTGTTTGAATACCTATCATGATAAATGCACAAAGAATCATACTTTTTATGCTCTGGGCATAAGGAAACCGCACTAAGCGTGATTCCGTTTTGATATTATAATTTGATTCCATATTTTTATTTTTTATATTTTCCAAATAGAAAAAGAGTTATTTTTAAAAAGAGAATATCGTTCGTCTGATCTTCTTTCTTTTCACTTTTAAACCTTCTCACTTTTAAACTCTTTACGGTTTATTGATTATATTAGTGCTGGTTAGAACTACCGCTCCATTTCTGGCAAGCATTCTGCCCGTTGCTTCTGCATAGGAGTCCATCGTTATAGACTGTAATGCCAATATGCTGCCATAAAATTTAGTATAGGTTCCTATCGTTGCAGAACTACCCGTTTGCCAAAAGATATTTTTAGCTTGTGCGCCATTCTTCAATACAATGTTACCTCCGGTAGTAGTTGTAAGGGTCGATGCAATCTGGAATATCCAGTAAGCATTAGGATCACCCTGAGCATCCAACGTTAAATCACTGCCATCGACAGATAGCGTAGAAGTAGATTTATAAATACCCGGAGCAAGTGTTTTGCCTCCCTGATTACCGGCTACTGTCTGTGGTGGCATGGCAATACATGATTCGGCAAAAAGATAAGCAACAACCAGATCAAGTTTTGCCTGATTAAGCATAGCAGCTATGGCAGCTCCATCGTCGGCGGCATACATACCACCGTTGACAATAATTGCAGGAGGAAATCCTGTAATGGAAGTACGTGCTCCCGGATAGATACCAACATCCATATTGTTTATTATACTGAAACCTGCATTATTGCTCACTCCTACACCTGAGATAATCGCAAATCGTTCAACGCTTCCCAGATTTACAATGGGTTGCAAACCGGCAATTAACGGAATACTGAATGTCCAGCTATAATTACTTGCCAATGCTTTATTTGTAACACTCTTGGCTCCCGTTGTAATAGTGGCAGTATACGTTACACCTGCAGTTAAGTTACTACCCGGAGTAAATGTAGCAACCGTACCTGAGTAATTAACCACACCTGCTATAGATGTCGAACCATCTTTTACCGTAAAGGTGGAAGTGGAAATAGTAGCTGCATTCATTGTAACATTGAATGTGGCAGATATTACCTTATTAAGTACAACATTGGCATCCAGGTTTGCCGGATCGGTGAGAACTACAACAGGTAGAAAATCACCGGTAGAAAATGTCCATACGGTATCTTTCACCAAAGCAGTTCCATCGCTGTTTTTAGCAGCAGTAGTCATTTTTGCTGTATAAGTCGTGTTTGGAAGAAAATCGGTAGTTGGATTAAAAGTAGCAGTGGTACCTGAATAATTTACTGTTCCGGCAATGTTTGTTGAGCCGGCACTTACTGTAAATGCTGTTGTTGTAATGGTTGACGGATCCATCGCCATACTAAAGTTAACCGAAACCGTTTTATTAAGTGCAACGCCTGAAGCTATATTAAGCGGGTCGGTAGCAATTACAACCGGTAATATAGTTGTACCGGTACTGAAAGTCCAGACATAATCGGTTTGCATTGCATTTCCGGCTAAATCTTTTACTGCTGTGGTAATTCTGGCTTCAAAAGTTTTGTCGTCAGAAAATTTGGTTGTAGCTACAAAAACGGCTGTTGAATCTGTATAAGTAACAGTTCCTGTCACTGCCGATGCTCCGACTACTTTTACTGTAAACGAAGTTTCGTTGATAGTTTTCGGATCTATCTTTTTATTAAAAGTTGCTGTAACAATACTTACACGAGCCGCTTCCTGGCTGGCCAGAGTTGAAACAACTTTACTCCGACCTACTAACATTGCACCACTAACCGGGGTAACTGAAACAACCACCGGACAAGGCCCTACATTAATTGCCACATAATCATCATTCTTGCAACCGGCAAACAGAACAATCGATACGACTGCGAGGGTTGAAAGTAGCTTTTTAATTTTCATATTATTTGATTTAACCGTGAAATTATTTCCACCTTACAAAGGTGATACCTTTAAACTATGAAAGCCTTACATAATTTATGGTAAGAGTTGCATCATTCACACATTATCAGTGAACAGTAAACAGTTATCAGCGAATGGCTTTTAACAAAGAAGAGCGTTATCCTACAATTGAAGGACAACGCTCTTTGCTTTCTGTAAAGATTAGTTACTGTATAAAATCTCAGTTCGACGCGATAACAAAATCGCTGTATAACCTCATCGGAATAAATATAAGTCGAAATAAATGGTTATAATACTTTGAAAAGCGATATAATAACAGCGATCACAACCACCACATTTAAAACTTTTCTGATTTTACTTTCTCTGGAAATAAACGTATTAATAGCCCACAAAAGAATAACAAGTGCGCTGATTAACATAAAAATGGTTGTTTGTGACATAATAATTAATGTTAGAGTTTAATACTAATAAGTTCCGGTTTATTTTTTTTATACCTGAACATTGGTCAGATAGCTAAAAAGCCCGAAAACCTTAAGAAGCCAAATAATAGTAACAACTACAACTACAATATTGAAGATGTTTTTAATTTTGTGATCCATGGGAATGTATGTATTGACAGCCCACAGAAGAACACCTACAATAATAAGAACTAAAAATATCGTTAATAGTGGCATAATAAATGAATTTAAAAGATTTATAGATAATTGAACTTTTCAATTATTCAGAACATATTAATAAAAACAATATGTTCTATTTCGTAATCTGGAATTCTACCCGACGATTTGCCTGACGACCTTTATCTGTATTGTTGGTTGCAATAGGGTCTTTTTCACCGTAACCGGTAATAGTAACACTTGAAGCAGGAACACCTTTTCTCAACAAATATGTTTTTACTGAATTAGCGCGTCGTATGGATAGTTTTTGATTATATTCTTCAGTTCCAATATAGTCGGTATAACCGGCTACACTTAATTTTACTTTAGCTGATTTGTCTTTCAATGTAAAGGCAATCTGATCTAATGTTGGATACGAGTTTGTGGTAAGTTTTTCAGAACCAAATTCGAATTCAATGTTTTGAAAAGATGATTTCACAACTCCTTGTCCATTATTTCCATTGGTGGATAGAGAATCTAAATCATCATTCATCTTTTTGATTTTTGCATTGAGAGAATCATTTTTGGCTTCCAATGCATTTAATCTGTTGATGGTTTCAATTGTATTGTCTTTTACAATTTTTTCGATGATTACAGGAGCTGGTTTTGGATAATATTCGCACATGCTTATGTTACGCGCATGTTGTTTGTTGCCGGTAGCTCCGAATTTAAATTTCAGACCAATAGTAGCAGTTAATGCATCACTATTTCCTTTTGAAATGGTATAACCTCCTAAGTTTGTTCTGTCGTAATAACGATATTGAACTTCTCCGCCTAAAGCGATTGATCTGCTTATATTATATTCAAGGTTTAAACCCAGTTTTGCCATTGGAGTTTCAGGTACACCATCTCCCAAATTACGTGAATCAACAATTACGTTGTTGTTAGCGTCGGATAATTTAAACTGGTAGAAACCAACACCTACACCTGCATCACCATAGATATTCATTTTGCTCCAAAAAGCAGTTCTGTAAGGAATTAATAAGTTTGCCAGGTTGATAGAGGCATAGATAACAGCATCGTGTGTGCGACCTTCTAATTTACCTGTTTGGGTAGCATTAAGTTGATAGTTGTGACCGTATGGATTGTACATGTATTCCACACCAAGTCCAACAAGTGGATTAATAGTATATTCCAGGTTTCCACCTAAGATTAAATGAAATTCATCACCACGGGTTAAAGCTCCGGGAGCTACACGAAAATAATTTGTACCGCCTTTAATTCCGAATGACCAGTGTGATACGGGAGTAAAATCGCATACGGTTGGTGTTTTAATGACTGACACTTGTGCCGGTACTACAGCTACTACCTCTTGACTGGTACCGGTATTAGTGGTTACTACTGCTTGTGCAGGAACGGTTGTAATTACTTCTTGAGCAGTGTTGTAACCAACAGCAACTGTCATAAACATTAAGCTAAAAAAGAGTCTAATTTTCATTGTTTTTTTGTTTTTAAATAATTGATTTCTTTTTGATTATATTTTTAGTTTCTAAAAATTCGAATTGATCAATTTACTTAAGAATTAAAAGTAAAAAGTTACAAGCTGCAGGCTTCGACAAGTTCAGTACAAAAATCTGATAATCTGAATATTACTTTCGAAAAACACATTAACAAATAACATCAATTTGCTTACTACAAGTACTTACTTCTACTTAATGACAAAGGTAGATGACAGGGTTGGGCTGCATCTTACACAATTTAAGGTAAGACTTGCAACATTCACACATTAAAACTAATTGGTAGTTGGTAAAGGATAGAAATGCAAAAAACCTGATAAATCAAATCATAGGGTTTAATTTATCAGGTAGATTTGGGGATAAGCTTTGAGCTTATTTATGGTTAGAGGATTTTTTTTTAATTTCCTTCCACAACGCTTTAAACGAAGCGGTAGCTTTTGAGTTAGGACTGAAATCAGCAAGAGGTTTGCGGTAGATACCCATTTTCTCTACA